>JAEEGL014069888.1_pt1 | contig 48579 bp, 39 predicted proteins | sample 9134231 | NCBI WGS metagenome assembly JAEEGL01 (sample SAMN16246548, study PRJNA631951) | gut metagenome | biome: gut microbiome; feature: rumen; material: fiber-attached | host: Bos | place: Iran: Karaj | collected 2018-10 | reverse complement strand
TTCTGTTTGGGGGCGGCATAGTATATGATATCCTGATAATTGGGTGTCTCATATTCCAGATGGGCCCAGTCGGGCTCCTTCATCGTCTGCCACTTGCGGAAAGCCTTCAAACGGAATTCCAGCAGCCACTCTGGCTCTCCTTTCTTCTGCGAAATCAACCGCACCACATCCTCATTCAACCCCTTCCCAATGGTGTCGGTTTCAATATTTGTCACGAAGCCCCATTTGTAGTCTTCGTTGGTAACTTCCTGTATGATATTGTTTTTTTCTTGTTCCATACTAAAAAAAAGCCCTAAATAGCAATGCAAATTTACGAAAAATATCGATAAGGAATTATTGTTTTCTAGTTTTTGCGATAATGCGGATGATATGTGCTGATGGTTTCGCGGAGGTACTGGTGCGAGAGGTGGGTGTATATCTCGGTAGTACTGATTTTCTCATGGCCGAGCATCTCCTGAACGGCACGGAGATCCGCACCATTCTCCACCAGCTCAGTAGCAAAACTGTGGCGCAGGCTGTGGGGAGAAATGTGTTTTGTGATACCCGCCTTTTCGACAGCCGCTTTCAAAAACATAAACACATAGTTGCGCGACAGGTGCGTTCCCAGACGGTTGATAAACACATATTTTTCTTCACCGGGCCGGATGGTCTGATGGCTCCGGATGGTCTCTATGTACTGTAACAACAAATGCAATGCATGGCTATTGATGGGGACCCACCGTTGCTTGTCGCCCTTACCAATCACCATCAGAAACTCCTCGTCGGCATAAATGTTCGACAAGTGCAGATTGACCAACTCTGAAACTCGCAAACCGCATCCATAAAGTATTTCGACAATGACATAGTTGCGTGCCTGGTCTGGCATACTGAGGTCGAAGGTTGCTTCGATAGCGTCTATCTCCTCATTGTTGAGCACATCGGGAAGATGATGCGATGCCCGTGGCATTTCCAGCAACGAGGCGGGATTTTCCGGCATCACGTCCTCTATTACCATCATGCGGTAAAATGTGCGCAGTCCACTGACAATGCGGCATTGCGACGACAACGCGATTCCTGTGTCATGCAATTCTCCCAACAACCCACGCAACGCTTCCAAGTCGACTTCATCGGGACGCTTCCCCTTAGCAATTGCATAACGCGCCAAGTGAGAAACATCGCGCATATAACCCTCCACCGAATTGGACGACAGTTGCCGTTCCAGCATCAGATAGGTCTGAAACGAGCGCAGCACTCGCTGCCACTCAGGATCTGTTATGGACGCTACAAGATTCAACGGATGTCTTATTTTGGTAGGGTTGTTTTTTCATATTCTTTCCGCCAACGCAGGAAGTCAAAGATATCCTCATCATCCTCCGGTTTGCGTTTGGTAGGTGCTTTTTTCAAGTTCACATGGCCATACTGTGCCATGCGCGACTCAATGGCCGATGTGCGTTTTTTAAAATACGGAGTCGCATGGGCCGGATTACGTTTCAACGGCGAAGGAAGCGTGACAGCCAACTGCGCCGCCTCGTGACGCGACAATGTCTTTGCCGAGTGTCCGAAATAGTGTTGCGACGCGGCTTCACAACCATATATGCCGTCACCGAATTCCACAATGTTCAGATAAACCTCCATAATGCGCTCTTTCCCCCATATTTTTTCAATCGCAATAGTATACCCTGCTTCCAAAGCTTTGCGCAGATAACTGCGACGATGCGGAAGGAAGGCGTTCTTGGCGGTCTGCATGCTGATGGTACTCCCCCCTCGCATGCGACGTCCCTGTTTGTTCTCCTTATAGGACAGCTTCAGTTGCTCCACGTCAAAACCTTTGTGATGCATAAAACGACCATCCTCCGAAGCTACCACAGCGTCGACCAGATGAGGCGAGATATCCTCCAAGCTCACATAATCCCGTTCAAAATTCACCTGTCGTCCCGAATCGCCCAACTGCTGGAAATAACGTGTCACCATCAGCGGAGTCAAAGGGGGATTCACCCACTTGTAGAGAAAAATCGGCAACACGGCAAGCAACAACAAACAGAGTGCTGTAATCCAAACAATACGCCAAACGATACGTCCCCATGAGCGTTTTTTCGCCTTAGGAACAACCACCGGAAATTCCTCTTTCATGCTTGTCGAAGACTCGGCAGAATCAAACAAATTGTCGTCAATCTTTTTCACATCTCTCATAACGGATTTCCCACAAAGATATTTTTCAATTATTTACTATTTTTTCCCGCACTATCAAAATATTTTGTATATTTGTAGACCAAACAAAATTTGATAATTTTTCATAAACAATTAAACAACAAAATATTATGGCTAAAGTAGCAATCAACGGCTTCGGCCGAATCGGAAGAATGTCTTTCCGCGCCATGTTGGCACATCCTGAACTCGAAATCGTTGCCATCAACGACCTCACCAGCGCCGACACCTTGGCTTATCTGTTCAAATACGACTCCGTCCACGACAATTTTGACGGCGAAGTTCACGCAGAAGGCGAATACCTGGTTGTCAACGGCAAGAAAGTCCGCATCTATGCAGAACGTGATCCGCAGAACCTGCCTTGGGGCGAACTGGGTGTTGACATCGTTGTCGAGTCTACCGGTCTCTTCAAGAAACGCGATCAGATGATGAAACACATCAATGCCGGTGCCAAGAAAGTCATCCTCACCGTCCCTGCCGGCAAGGCTGATGACGTCGACGCCACCGTTGTGATGGGTGTCAACGACAAAGTTTTGACCAAAGAGATGCAACTCGTCAGCAACGCCAGCTGCACCACCAACTGCTTGGCTCCAGTCGCCAAGGTTCTGAACGACAAGTTCGGCATCAAACGTGGTCTCATGAACACCGTCCACAGCTACACCAACGACCAGAAAATCCTCGACCAGCCGCACAGCGACCTCCGTCGTGCCCGCGCTGCCGCCGTCAGCATCATCCCCACCAGCTCCGGCGCTGCCAAGGCTGTAGGCCTGGTTATTCCCGAACTGATGGGCAAACTCGATGGCTTCGCCATGCGCGTCCCCACACCCGACGGCTCCGTTGTTGACCTTACTGCCGAACTCAACCGCAACGTCACCAAGGAAGAAATCAATGCTGCCATCAAGGAAGCCGCCGAAGGCCCCATGAAAGGCGTCCTCCAGTATGTTGACGAACCCATCGTCAGCATTGACATCATCGACAACACCCACAGTAGCATCTTTGACAGCCTCCTGACCCAGGTCATGGACGGCAATTTCGTCAAAATCGTCTCCTGGTACGACAACGAGAAGGGCTACAGCACCCGTGTCGGCGACCTCGCCGCCAAACTGGCCACGCTGCTCTAATCGCATTCATAATTACAGAATTAGAGGATGTCACTCAACGACATCCTCTTTTTTTGTACCTTTAGTGAAATGTTAAAAATTTTTAGATTCGGAAAAAATATGTATTTTTGCATTTTAATAACGTAATAATGACCGATTCGAGACTCTATATCATCGCAGGTTGCAACGGAGCGGGGAAAACCACCGCCTCCTACACCATTCTACCTGAAATATTGCAGTGTCGCGAATTTGTCAATGCCGACGAAATAGCCAAAGGGCTCTCGCCTTTCAACCCGGAAAGCATGTCTATCAAGGCTGGACGACTGATGGTCGCCCGCATCAATGAACTGCTCGGCATGAATGCCAGTTTTGCACTCGAAACAACTCTATCTACTCGCTCCTATGTGGCACTCATCCACAAAGCACACGAACTGGGTTACAAAGTCAGCCTTATTTACTTCTGGCTACAAAATCCGGAACTAGCCGAGATGCGTGTTGCCAAACGGGTTCGTGAGGGGGGACACGATATCCCCACCCCCGTGTTGCGACGCCGCTACAACTCTGGCATCAATAACCTGTTCCAACTCTACATGCCTGTTGTCGACTACTGGATGATTTTCGACAACAGCCAACCCTCACGCGTCATGGTCGCCGAAGGCGGCGCTGGCGTCGAAAACAATATCATCGAAAATGAAATCTTTGAAAATATCAAGCATTATGTCAAAAGAGGAAATCAATGAACTGCGTAGCCGCATCTGTTTTGGATTGAGAAAAGCCGAAGAAAACATGCTACGCGAGAAAGCTCTGCACAACGACACTATCGTCACTATGAGCAACGGAAAGATATGTGAAATGTCAGCCAAATACCTGTATCGAAAACTGTACAACTAACTATTTCTCTCTATGTTCCGTCACATCAAGATTGTTGCCATTCTGATGGCAACAGTTTGTGTTTGCGCCTGCAAACACAGCACCACCCCACAATCCTCTGTCCCTGAAAAATATCAGTATACCGACGATTACGGAAGCACTGTCACCGTTCCCTCCCGTCCCCAACGCATCGTCTCACTGTCGCCGGCCGTCACCGAAATCCTATTTGCCCTTGACGCAGACAACCTGCTGGTGGGTCGTACCGACTTCTGCACCTATCCCAAGGAAGCCGCCCGTATTGAAAGTATCGGGGGCATCAGCAACCTCAACATGGAAAAAGTACTTTCTGTCAATCCCGACCTCATCATCAGCGGATCGATGGTTCCCCGAAAGGTGGTCAAACAATTCGAGGACATGGGGGTTCCTTTGGTATGTGTCATCGAGAAACAGCACTTTGACGGACTGTACGAAAACATCCAGAAAATCGGGGCTCTCGTCGGACAAAAGGATAAAGCAGACAGCCTAAACAATGCAATGCGGACACAACTGTCACAAATCGACAGCAAAACACTGCCACACCCTAAAACTGTCTACTACGTTGTCGGTTTTGGCAGCGGTGGTAACTTCACCGCCGGTGGAAATACTTTCATCAATGACATCATTACCATGTCTGGTGGTGACAACATCGCCAAAGACAGCGAAGGATGGTCTTTTAGTGTAGAAGCGCTGCTGCATGCAGACCCGGATTACATCCTTATCCGCGCCGAAGACAGCGCTCGTTTCGCACAGACAGCCCCTTACAACCAGCTTTCCGCGGTCAAAAAAGGCAATATGATTGCCCTGGAGGACGGCATCCTTGACCTTCAGGTACCGCGCAACATCGAACTGATTCGACGATTGAAAAGCCTCTGGCAACAATAATTAACGACAAAAAAATGGAGGCGCAATTGCGTCTCCATTTTTCTGTATCAGCCAATAATAGATTATTTTTTCTTGGCGACAGCTTTGCGAGCCGGTTTGGCAGCAGCTTTAGCTATCGTTTTGGCAACAGCCTTCTTGACTGCAGGTTTCACAACAGCCTTTTTGGCCACGGGTTTCTCTGCAACTTTCTTGGCTACAGGTTTAGCAGCAACTTTCTTTGCCGGTTTTACCTCTTTAGCAGGGACATATGGATTGTCCTCGTTGCTGACAAACGGATAAGTGTAGTTGGATGCCGGGTCAAAAGTCTCCTTAATAGCCTGTGGCGAGGTCCAACGAATCAGGTTAAGGTAAGAACCTGCCTTGTCGTTGGTACCGCTAGCGCGAGCACCGCCGAAGGGTTGCTGACCTACAACAGCTCCGGTAGGCTTGTCGTTGTAATAGATATTACCGGCAGCATATTTCAAGATTTCAGCACCCAAGTGCAAAGCCTTGCGGTCGGTAGCAAAGATGGCACCTGTAAGAGCATAGGGCGAAGTCTCGTCACACAGATGCAACGTCTTTTCGTAATCCTTGTCTTCGTAGACATAAATAGTGATGATGGGTCCGAAGATTTCCTCGCACATCGATTTGTATTTCGGAGTCTTGGCGAGAATGACGGTTGGCTGAATGAACCAGCCTTTGCTCTTGTCGCCCGTACCGCCAAAGACAATCTCTGCATCTTTGCTCTTTTTTGCATGTTCGATATATTTCATACAGTTGTCAAACGAAGCCTCGTCGATGACAGCATTGACAAAAGCACTGAAATCACGGACATCGCCCACCTTAATCTCTTTCAGCATGGCGCCGACAATCTTTTTAACGTCAGGCCACAAGGACTTGGGGACATAGGCACGGCTGGCTGCCGAGCACTTCTGACCCTGGAATTCGAATGCACCGCGAACGATGGCAGTAGCCACCTGTGCAGCATTGGCACTCTTATGGGCAAAGATGAAGTCCTTGCCGCCCGTTTCACCGACAATCTTGGGATAGGTGCGATAATTGGCAATATTGTCACCGATGGATTTCCAGAAGCCGTTGAAGGTCTTGGTACCGCCTGTGAAGTGGACACCGCAGAGGTTCGGGTCGGCAAAAGCCACCTTGCCGATGAGAGCACCACTGCCAGGAAGGAAGTTGACCACACCGTCAGGTAATCCAGCCTCCTTATAAATCTTCATCAGCAAGAAGTTGGAGAGCATAGCAGTCGTCGAAGGCTTCCAGATACAGGTGTTGCCCATCAGCACCGGCGAAAGACAGAGGTTGCTGGCAATAGAGGTGAAGTTGAACGGCGTAATGGCGAACACAAAGCCTTCCATTGGACGGTAGGTCACATAGTTGAGCGTACCTTTGTCGCTGCACGGCTGGTCGCTGTAGATTTGCGATGCATAGTAGGCATTGTAACGAAGGAAATCGACAAGTTCGCATGCGGAGTCAATTTCTGCCTGCATAGTAGTCTTGCCTTGTCCCAGCATGGTGGCAGCATTGATAAGCCAACGATATTTTCCACTGATAAGGGTAGCTATTTTCTGCATAACGCTGGCGCGTTCAATCCAAGGAGTGTTGGCCCATTCCTCATGAGCTTTCATAGCGGCATTGATAGCCATCTTGACTTCCTTCTCACTCACCTTATAGTATTTGGCGAGAACATGCTTGTTTTCTGTCGGCATAACAATGGTGCCGGTATCTTTGGTGCGTACCTCTTTTCCGCCGATAATAGCGGGAATTTCCGTCACCACATTGTAGAGTTCGTTGAGAGCTTCACGTATTTTTTTACGTTCAGGACTACCTGGAGCATAACCTAATACAGGTTCATTCTCAGGTTTTGGAAAGGAGAAAAGTGTGTTGTTCATAAATAATAATTTATTTAATGTATTGTTTATATTCCATTTGCATACAATAAGCAAATACAATTGCAATGAATTCGGGTGCAAAGTTACATTTTTTTTACCGATTTACAAAAAAAAAATTATTTTTGCAATACAATAAAGAAATGGGTATTGTAACTAATAGTTTAGTATTCAAATTATAAAAAATAAAAAAACAAAGTACCATGAAGAAATTCAGTATTATCATGATGTTTGTTGCACTATTTGCAACCACGTCTTGCAGCTCGATTACCGGGGCCACCGACACGACTGCCATTGCCACGGGAACCACCTGCGCCAAAGCACTAATCGCCCTGCGTTCCAGTTACAAAGCAGGCACACTTTCCCTTACTAACATGGCCGACCTCAGCAACATGCTGATTGTCGCCAATGCCTACACCGCCTTGAGAACCAACAAAGACAACTCCAATTTTAAGAAATCGTTCTCCACCGGCATGGTCGCCGGAGGCAGCGGCATCATCAACAACAGCAATGTGGCAACCATCGTCAATCTGCTGATGAACGCCAATGCGCTGGGTACAGTGACTAGCGACAACGCCTCAAATTCCACCACAGACACACAAACAACCAACAGCCTGAAGCCAATATTCAATACTATGAAATAAAGTCAGGTTGCCAAAAACCTACCCAAAATAGAAGCGCCGCTCAAATGAGCAGCGCTTCTATTTTATGTCGAAAACAACAACAGGCGTTAGACTTCCCAAGTGTCGCCACTGTTGAGCAGGTCGTCGACACATTTGTATTTGCCGTTGGTCATCTGCTCGTCCATCTGATCCTCGTACAGCTGTGTGTAGGAGGTCTTCTTGACATTGCGGATTACGCCCAATGCAACAGGAAGGTCACCACCCATGTGAGCCAGCATCATGTGGATACCAGTATCCTCGGTGGTCTCGTCATGAACCATGATGTCATCGATAGTGACACCGTTCTCGCCGATGACGACAGCTTCCAACTGACGACCGTTGAAACGGAGGCCTTTGTTCTTCTCCTTACCGAAAATCATCGGCTTGCCATGTTCGAGGACGATGGTACGGTCGTCGCGGACGGCACGGTCCGTAATTGCAGCATGGGTCTTATCGTTAAAGATCATGCAGTTCTGCAGGACTTCAACAACCGATGCGCCATCGTGCTGAGCGGCACGTTCCATCACGTCGGTGGTCAGAGCAGGAACGCAGTCGAGCGTGCGTGCGAAGAACGTTCCCTGGGCACCCATGACCAGTTCACCCGGATTGAAGGGATAGTCGATCGTGCCGTAGGGCGAAGTCTTAGTCACCTGACCGAATTTCGTCGTGGGGCTGTACTGGCCTTTGGTGAGGCCGTAGATTTCATTGTTGAAGATGGTGATATTCAAATCCTGGTTGCGGCGAATAGCATGAATCAGGTGGTTGCCACCAATAGCCATCGAGTCACCGTCACCCATATTCACCCAAACGCTCAATGCGGGATTGGCCAGTTTGACACCCGTGGCAATGGCGCAGGCACGTCCATGGATGCTGTGGAAACCGTAGGTGTCCACATAATATGGAATACGCGACGAGCATCCAATACCGGACACCATAACAATGTTTTCCTTCTTGGTATGCGTTTTGGGGAAAGTGTTCAACAGAGAGGAGAGAATGGCGTGGTCACCGCATCCGGGACACCATTTCACCATCTGGTCGCTGGTAAAATCAGCTTTCGTGTATTCAACGTCCGATTTCGGAACAAAATGTCTTTCACTCATGATATTACTCTCCTAATATTTTGTTAAACTCATCTTTTAACTCACCCACCTCGAAAGGCAGACCCATCACTTTGTTGTATTGTGTCATGGGGCATTCGGGGTACTGCGTGCGCAGATAGCCTGCAAACTGTCCGTTATTAAGTTCGCAGACCACAATCTTCTTGTATTTGCGCAGGATGTCACCGGTGTTCTTCGGCAACGGGCAAATGTAGTTGAAGTGGGTATAGGCGACCTTCTTGCCTTCGTTGTTCATTTCTTCTACAGCAAGAGTGAGGGCACCCGAGGTACCACCCCAACCCACCACGAGGAGGTCTGCATCGGGATTGCCGGTCACTTCCTGATCGGGAATGTAGTTGGCTACGCGGTCGACCTTCTCCTGACGATTCTTTGTCATGAGGGCGTGGTTCTCAGGATCGGTGCTGAGCGGACCGTCGGGACATTTCTCGAGACCGCCGACACGGTGGCGCAAGCCTTCCATGCCAGGCAGTGCCCATTCGCGGGCGAATGTCTCGGGATCGCGACGGAACGGACGGAAGTTCGGATCGTTCGGCTTGGCCAAACGCGGAGTGATAGTGGGCAGGTCGGCGACTTTGGGAATACGGAACAACTGCGAGCCGTTGCCCAGATATCCGTCGGTGAGGAGAATGACAGGAGTCATGTGTTCCAACGCCAGTTTGGCGGCAGTGTAGGCCCAGTAAAAGCAGTTGGCGCTGCTGCTGGCGGCGACAACAATGAGGGGAGCCTCACCGTTACGGCCATAGAGAGCCTGATTGAGGTCGCTCTGCTCGGTCTTGGTAGGCAGACCTGTGGAGGGACCACCACGCTGCACGTCGACAACGACAAGCGGAAGCTCGGTCATCACGGCCAGACCCAGGGCTTCACTCTTCAGCGAGAGACCGGGACCGGAAGTGGAGGTGCAGGCCAATGCACCGGCGAAAGAAGCACCGATGGCGGAGCAGATACCGGCAATTTCGTCTTCTGCCTGGAATACGCGGGCACCCAACGATTTGTGTTTTGCCAGTTCTACCATGACATCGGTAGCGGGAGTGATGGGATAACTGCCGAGGAAGAGACGGCGTCCACTGCGTTCGCTGGCAGCCAAGAGGCCCCAGGCGGTGGCGACGTTACCCGTGATATTGCGGTAACGGCCATGCTTCATCTTGTCGGCATGAGCAATCGAAACAATCTTGGAGTGTATCAATTCCAATTTTTCGGCATATTCGTAACCTTCGCTGAGAACAGCCTTGTTAAGCTTCACCACATCGGGTTTCTTGGCGAATTTGCGTTCCAAGTAGGCAAAGGTTTTCTCCAGCGTTTTGTTGGTCAAGAAGAAAATCATACCCAAAGCGAACATATTACGGCATTTTTCCGTAGTTTTCTTGTCGACACCTTGCGCTTCACCGATTTTGGCTGTGAAAGAGGTAATCGGTGCATGGACAATGGTGTAGGCACGCTCAAACTCGTCGGTAAAGGGATTTTCCTTGTAGCCGGCTTTCTCAAGGGCATCGGGAGTGAAAGTGTCAGCGTCGACAATGACGGTGGCGCCTTTCTTGGCCCATTTCAGCTGCGATTTAAAGGCGGCAGGGTTCATAGCGACAAGGATGTCGCATTTGTCGCCAGAGCTGTAGATATGCGAACCGACATGGACCTGATAGCCGGAGACACCGGCGATGGTGTTGTGGGGCGCACGTATTTCAGCAGGATAGTCAGGGAATGTGGCGATGTCGTTGCCTGTCAAGGCAGAAGCGTCGGAAAACAGCGTTCCTGAGAGCTGCATACCGTCGCCTGAGTCACCAGCAAATCGGACAACAAGGTCATCCTTATTAACAATCTGATCTTGTGACATTTTTAAATATTTTTGTTAATTATTATAAACTTTAATGATTTGCAAAGATACGAAATAACTTTTAATGGACGCATGATTGCGTCCTAAAGTTTATTACATTTTTTCAACAAGAGGCCTAATCAATCCCCTTCGATCTGAACAAACGACTTGATTGGTGCGATAGCTTCCAAACGGGCATGGTCGTAGAGGTCGGGGAATTCGATAAGGAAAATAAACTCCTTGACCTTGACTTTGTATTCCTTGCCGTCACGGACAACAACCGTCTTGTTGAGGGCATCGGCTATACCCGCCGCAGTGCCGCCTGTAGCCAGCACATCGTCGAAGAAGGTAAGATAGAAGGTATCACCTTCCGGCTCGCCGGCAGCGATATCCGATTTGCGGAAAAAGACATGGTCGGGACCGTATTCCTTCATGATCTGCACATCGCAGAGATCGCCCTTAGCAAACGGCAGTTTGCCTTTCTTGCGGATGGGAATCACGTTTTTCACCAGTTGGGACTGTGTAAGCAAAGGAGCGGCAAAAAGAAAGCCACGGGCCTCAACCGTCACCACATTGGGACTGTGGACATGGGCGTCGAGTTCATCAATCAGCTGGCAGAAAGCCTCTTTATTGGACATGAACGGAATGATGTCAATAAAGTCGATTCCCGGTTTCGGAAAATCAGGATAATGATTAATAATATCCTTAAAATTCATCATATCAATTATATATTTTATTTTATTGCAAACGCTATCCAATGCAAATTTACAAAAAATGTTGATATAATGAGTTGTTGCCCAAAAAATATGTAAATTTGCAATCTGAAAAAGCAGAAGTCTACATACATGAAAAAACTACATACAATATTCATTCTGTTATTATTACAAATCGTCAATTTTGTCGGTGCAACGCCTCAAGATACCATCCGCGGACTGAGCGACGGGGCTTTCGCCAGCCTGCTCACATGCGGACCTGGATCAGAATTCTACGAATCGTTCAGCCACACTGCCATCCGCGTATGCGACACCAACAACCATATCGACATTGTCTTCAATTACGGTTGTTTCGACTTTGCCGAACCTCATTTCTACTTCAAATTTGCCAAAGGGCAGTTGGACTATTGTGTCGTCGCCCAGTCTTTCGACGAATTCATGTTCGAATACCAGTACTACAAGCGCGCCGTATGGGAACAACGACTGCACTTGAAGCATAAAGAACTGGAGCAGTTATTCTCAGATCTCCTGGTCAACGCACAGCCGGAAAACATGTACTACAAATACGATTTCTTCCGCGACAACTGTGCCACGCGGGTACGCGACAAGATAGAGCAATCCCTTGACGGACGAACGCTCCGGCGTTCGGAATACCCTACCGAAAGCAGAAGCTATCGGGATTTGCTTTACAAACACACCGAAGGTACCTTGCTATGGTGGCGACTGGGTGTGGACCTGCTGCTGGGCAGCAATTGCGACATGCGGATGACCACCCTGCAATACACATTCATTCCCTTGGAACTGATGACGCAGTACGATACCTGCAGGGTCGTGTATACATCATCCGGTGAAATGGATTCGACTGTCGAGACGCTTACCGACCCTGCTGTGCAGCTACTGACCGACCGTCGTGATCCTCCACGAAAGAACGTGTCGCCAACACTCTGTTTCTGGATGCTGTTTGCCATCGTGGTGCTGCTGACCTTTATCTCGCGACGCAACGAATGGAAGATTTACTGGCTCGACGGCATTCTTTTCGCGATTGTCGGTATCCTATCGCTGGTGCTGCTTTTCCTGTGGTTTGGCAGCGACCACTGGTGTTGCGAGGCAAACTTGAACCTTATTTGGGCCAATCCACTGTATCTGTGGCTGCTATTCCGCCTGCGCCACAGCAATATGGTCATTGTGTTGATTCTCGGCTGCACACTTTTTGCATTCTTTGTAGGCTGGGCCATGTGGCCACAGCACTTCAACGCGGCGGTATTACCCATCACGCTGACGCTGGCGGTGAGATTGGCTGACAGATTTATTGATATGCGAAAATACAAAACCTCATGAGAAAAATATGCACCCTTCTTTGGGCACTGACGCTGGGAGCAGCGAGCCTGGTCAACGCCCAAAACAACGACATTGCCATCAAGGAGCCCAAAAAATACCAGGGGTTCCACACGCTGACGCATTTCGACTCGACCTCCGTCTTTATGGAGGAATCCGGTCTGAGCTATGTTTTGAACCACCGCCGTGTGGAGATGCTCGACTACACGGGCTGCCGTGACAACAATGTAGTAAAGATGGACTACGACCCGCTGTCGGCCTATGTTGAGATCCGCCAGGTGCTAGTGCATCGCTACTATAGCAACCGCACTGACACCATTGTAGGAACGGTGACCGGAGAACGGAGACCGGGGAAAGTCGTCTACGACTATGTGGCACCGGCCCGACTCATCTATTGGGGCGCTTCGCAGAAAATGGTCGAAATCGGTCATCTTGACCCGCGCGACGAAATAGAAATCTGGACCTTCCGCAAAGGCTTCACCTACGCGCTTCTGAGCGGAGACGATGACAGCCGCTACATCCCGCCGATGCGCGGCCATTTCTACGACATCGTCCCCTTCTGGAGCGAGCAGCCTATCACCGACAAGGTGTACAGTATTAACGTGCTTACCTCTAAGAAACTGCGTTTCAGTTTTTACAACGACTTGACGGGTGTCACCTTCGACTCCGTCCAGCAAGGTGACCGAACCATCTATACTTTCCGCCGTCACGATATCATGCCACTGAAGCATGAGCCTGCCGCACTAGCCGACAACGACATGCAGTGCAAGCTGCTGCTCAGCACCGCGCCCAACTGGGAATCGAAGTCCATGTGGTTTTATGGCGTCAACGAGGACTACGGCAGTTTTAAGAGCACTCCTGAAGTAACTGCCAAGGTGCGCGAGCTGCTCAAAGAGGCCAAGAGCGAGCAGGACAGCATCAGCATTCTGACCCACTGGGTGGCTGACAACATCCGCTACTGCGGCATATCGATGGGCGAAGGGGAAGGCTACACGCTGCATAACGCCGAGATGAACTTCACCGACCGCTGCGGCGTGTGCAAGGACAAGGCGGGCATGCTTGTCGCCATGCTGCGAGCCGCAGGCTTCAAAAGCTATGCCGCCATGACCATGGCCCACGAACGTATCGACCGCATCCCTGCCGACCAATTCAACCATAGCGTCTGCGTGGTACAGCATCGAAACGGACGGTACGAACTGCTCGACCCGACATGGGTACCCAACGTCCGAGAGTTGTGGAGCAGTGCCGAACAGCAACAAGGTTACCTGATGGGATTGCCAGAGGGTGCCGACCTGATGGAAACACCGACCTCACCTGCAGACAACCACTACATTCGCATCACGGGTACATCAAAAATAAAGAAAGACGGTACACTTGAAGGCACCTTCACCGTCACTGCCGAAGGCCAGAGCGACGCCGCAGTACGAGGCGTGTTCAAGGCTCGCCAAAGCGAATGGCAACGCAATCTGGAGATGGAATTGCTGCAGATTGCTCCGAACGCGGTTATCAAAAAAGTGACCTACACCGACGAGGACCATTACCTTGACCATCCCGTGAGCATCACTTACAAATACAGCATTCCCAACTACGCCATTGTAGATGGCGAGAACTTGATTTTCATCCCCTTGACGGCACGCAACCTCTATAGCCGCGCCATGGGGCACCTTTATTTCGACACAACGCTTACAGAACGTTCACAGCCCTTTGCCGACCGTTGCTCTCGACTGGTGGAAATCAACGAGACTATCATCCTTCCCGCTGAATACAGTAGCATGGAATATAATGCGCAAATCAACGGTGTTGTATCACCAGCGGTGAACTATGGATGCGGCTTCAAACTGGAGGGCAGAAAATTGTTGTTTGGCGAAAGCGCCATGTTCAACAAACGCGTCTACGAAGCTTCCGACTGGCCCGCTTTCCGACAGGCCGTCCGTAATCAAAAGGTGGTAGCTGCCACTCCCGTAATTTTACACAAATAACATTTTACTTTGTATAAAGATGAAAAAGACATTCAAGATACTCATTGCCGTCACGCTATTTTCCGTTCTCCAGTTTTCCGTTTCCTATGCCCAAGATGCGGAATACAACCTGATTCGACGCACCTACAAGGTTAACGGTGACGGCACCATGGACATCAGTTACCGCAAGGAAATTAAGTTGCTGCGCAACCGCGCCATCACCGCCTACGCCGACAAGGGAGAGACATTCATCCTTTACAACCCTGCCATCGACCGACTCACCATCAACGAGAGCTATACCATCCGTAAGGACGGCAGCCGCGTGCAGACACCTGCCAACGCTTTCATCGACCAGTTGCCGAGCCAATGCGAGAACTGCGGCCGCTACAACGGCATTCGTGAACGCGTTGTGGTCCATACTGCGCTAGAGTACGACTGCATCGTAGTGCTCGACTACACCATCCACCGAAAAACAAATCAACTGTATGAGGTAATCCGACTCAGCGAGGACTGCCCCGTGAAGAAATATGAGGTAATATATGATGTGCCAAACAATTACAACGGATACTACGACGTATTGTCTTACAATGGAATTTCGTCGAGTACCAAAATCAAAACGATAAACGACAACCATACCTACCACTGCGTCGCCACCAATCTCTCACAAAATTATAATGATAGCTACCTGCCCTCTTACGACGAACTATACCCTCACGTCATACTCATATTCGGCATGCGTAATTTTGAGTACATCGAAGATGAAGGTGTACCCGCTGCCGCAAATCTGGTCGGTGAATTGCATGACAACGATCCTCTGAAATATGTCACAAACATACGAGACTATGTTTTCGACAATATCCGTACAACCGATTTTCCTCTTGCATTGATCAACTATCGTGTCTCACCGGCGCAAGAGACTTTCCTCAGCGGCTGCGGCACCCCAGACGACAAATACAGACTGGCAACAGCCTTGATGCGTGAAGCGGGCTTCCAGGCCGAAGATGAAATATATGACGAGAATCGGAATATCATTGTCACCATCAACGAACAAAACGGAGAAATGAAATATGTTCTTTCGATGACCGACAAACGACCGGCACGTTTGGAAGGTGCTGCTGTCGACGAGCAACGTACCATAGAGACCGAACGGTCCCTCGCCTGGCAGGGCGAGACCATCGGAAACGGATACGCTGTCATGACACTACCTACCGAGCGCGGCAGTATCAACATCGACCCTGCCCGACTCACCAGCAACCGCAAAGCCCCCGTCAAGATACGCAACTGCAACGAAAAATACCACTACACACTGACCCTGCCGTCCCATGCGAAACTCGTAAAACCTGTAAACATCAGCTACACCCAAAAGGGCGTGGGCAACATCAAGATTTGTATCAAACAACTGGACAATAGAACCCTCGATGTGGTTCGAGAACTCAACATCAATGTCGAAGACGGCATTGTCATGCCAAAGCAATACAAAGCCTTCCGACAAATGATGCAAGACTGGGGAGCCTACAGAAAAATAACAATAAAACACTAGTCAATAGAAAAGTCCGCGAAATTTCGCGGACTTTTCTATTTGATACCCCTGACAGATTTCAAGGTTTCGTAGGCTTCGTTGATTTCGCGGAACTGGGCTTCGGCATTCTTTCTCATCTCTTCGCCCATAGACTCCACCTTGTCGGGATGGTACTTCATCGCCAGACGCCGGTAGGCCTTTTTGATTTCGTCGTTGGTGGCGCTACTGTCCAAGCCCAACACTTTGTAAGGATCTTTCTTTGAAGTACTGGAACTCGACGAGGAACACCTTCGTCCACCACCATAGGAGCCTCCACGTTCGCCGGCAATATGGCGCGAATAGATAGAGGTATAGTCGTGGGAATTGATGCCCAATTTGTTGCTTATAGAATAGAGCGTCTGTATCTCCTCTTGACACACCTCACCGTCGGCATCGGCAATACCAAAAAGGAAATCAAGCATGTGATAACGCGTAGTATAGTCGGTGTTGTATTTGATTTGACGGCAGATGTCGTTCAAAGGAATGTCCTGCTGCTGCAAGTCACGTAGTTTTAAAAGGAGTTCTTTGGCTTGTTCCTCTCCGTAGTTGCTGCGAAGGAACCGCTTGACAAAGTCCAATTCGCTTTTCCGCACCTCGCGGTCAGCCTTCATTACAGCAGCCATCAACACCAGCAACGCGACGGAAAGGTCATCTGATGTACCGGTATTCGTGTAGCGGCGGCCACGGAAAGCACTGCTGTCACTGGATGTATTGTAGTCACCGTCGGATGCAACTCGACGGGTACTGTCATTCTTCTCAAGCGACGAACCTATCAGATAGCCTATGATGCCGCCAATCGGACCCAAAAGGCTCCATCCCAGTCCGCCCAATATCCATTTTCCAAGTCCCATGGTTAGTTTGTTGACAGGTTAATATGGTGATACATTAAAAAAGGTTTAAGTCTCGATTGCTGTTTCTCAGTTTTCTGTTTCCGGTTCCTGGATATCGCTCAAGACTTTGAGTTCATAGCCGTTTTTCTTGGCTCCTTCTGTGAGTTTTCCTATAGAAATCTGCTTTTCCGACACCTCCATCTTGTCCACAAAGTAGCGGAGGATACCCCCATCACGCATACGGAATATCTCTTGCAAAACCACCGAGGCCGCCTCCTCGGAATAGAGTTGCTCGGCCAAACGTCGTACATCCTTCTCCGACGGCCGACGCGATTTAAGGCCTTTGCCACGCAAAAACGTGACGAAACCTGTGTCCTTGACACTGATTGCCGACACCTCTTCATAGTATAGGTATTGCGGGAGTATAGCCGAATAGGATTTTTCCGGATGGACAGAAAGATAGTATTCCTCTTTCAAAGAGTAGAGACGTTGCGCCCGTCTGGCAGCCGCCATATCAAACTGTGGTTCCAAAGAAATGACAATAGAGCTGTCGTAGTTCAACACTTCGGCAATCTTCGAAAAGAGATTGTATTGTTCGGCCGTAAAGCTCGCCTGCAGCGGATCAAAAACAATGAAGTCCATATCGCCGGCACCACCAAAAGCATTTGCCACCATCCGGAACGGCGATGTAGCCACCTTGACGATCAGGTTACCCAAAGTCTTCCATACAATCTTCATATAGGAGAAATCGGGCGAGTCAATGTTGCCTTTCACCGGGATGTCGAACTGCACCTTGCCGTCCTTGTCTTTCAACACATAGAGGGCTGCCTTGAGGGGTACATTGACTTCTGCCTTGACGTCCTCTCGTTTTTCGCCTACCTCGGGATTAAAGAGATCCAACTTGTTCTTGCCGTTCAACTGGCTGTTGACGATGGTGTTTTCACTGGTGAAGGAGAGGGTGCCGTCGGTGAAAGGAAAAGCCAGATAGGCCACCGCATAGGGCGAGAGGTCTTTCAGATGAAGGCTCTTGATAGTCAGCGACAGGTACTGGTTTTCTTTCCACTCGTCGATATTGCCCTTCCACCGGACGATAGCCATGCCGCCATGCGGCAATTGGGCAAAGACTTTGGCATTGTTCTCGCCGCTGAACGAAAGATTCTCCGAAGTGACGTTCAATTTCGTCACAGGGAACGAGAACCGGTCGGGAAGCGTATAGTCATTGTAAGTGACAGCAGCGTCCTTCAAAGCAAAGGAGCCCACACTCATTTGGAACGGCTTCGAAGGTGAAGAGGGTTGTTCGACTGTCTTCTCTTCTTCAGAGGGTTCCTGAGATGGAGCTGCCGATGGGAAAAGGCGGTCGAAATTAGTTCCGTTTGCGTAACGGTCGAAATGCGACGTCAGCTGATCTATCGAGACCGATTTGATGTCAAAAAGGTTGTCTTCGATATTAACTCTTTTGACATCGACAGCCAATCGGTTGCAGGCCAGCACCTGATCACCTGTCAGGTCACGGATGTCGATGCCTTGCAGTGCCACGTTACCGGAGAGGTTCATCTTCAATATCTCATCCAACCTGCCCTGGGCTTTGACCTTGGCATTGAGAACTCCTCCCAACTTGCTGAGCCGCACCACATCGGTCAGATAGGCACGGACATTAGAGATGGCGAATTTTTCCAAGTCAAGGTTGACTACAAAACTGTTATCGTCGAGGTTGAGTGAAGCATCGGTGCGCAGCACACCTCCGTCGGCCAACTGCAGTTCGACACCCGCATCAGTGTTTTTCGATCCGTCGAAATAGACACCCGGTACTTTGATGTTCAAATTCTTCAAATCCCACTCGCTACCGCTGCCTGCATCGGCATAGTAGACTTCACCGCCTGTCAAGCGGATGTTGTAAAATCCCAGTTTCCAACTGCTGGAGGTTGTATCCTCCTGTTCATCCGGCTCGTCGGAAGCAAAATGTTCAATAATGGAGTTAAAATTGAAGTGGTCGCCCTCTTGCAACACACGCACCTTGGGATTTGCCAGCGTAAAATGTTTTACATACAGTTCGCTGCCTAACAGTTTGCGCAGTTTCACTGCAGCATCGAGGGTGTCGAAATGGAAAAACACCGTCTTATCGTCGTCCTCATAAACTGCCAAATCGTAGATGCGCACCTGTCCTTTGAAGACATTCACTTTCAGCGTCTCCACATGCAGTTCTCGGCCTATCAGGTCTTTGCCATGCTTGTTCACATAGCTTTTCGCTATAGGCGACACCAGTAACAGCGCCAAAAGGAGCAACAAAAGAATACTTCCTATTACTATCAGTGTGATTTTTAACCACTTTTTCATTTTTCAACCGAGATAAAATTCAGGCAAAAATAGGAAAAATAATCCATATATAAAAAAAATCATCTGAAATCATTCTTAATAGTGAAAAAAAACGTATTTTTGCAAAAAAATTATCGCCTTCTTTGGGAATTTTATAAGACAGGTTGCTCTTTTTTCATTATAAACCGATGCCATGAAAAAAACAATCATTGTTTTAATTGCAACTGTTTTATTCCATTGTGGACTTAATGCCCAATTGGATAGCATTTGCATTTTGCAGATGGAACCGAAAGAAAAAACTTCTTTAATTCTCTAATTCTTGAACTTTCAAACATTAAAATCATGATAGCAGTACTATTGGCCGGAGGAACCGGCAGCCGGATGAATAGCGACAAACCCAAACAGTTCCTCCCGCTAAGCGATGGCAGGAGTGTTTTGGAACATACGGTCGATGCTTTCGAACAGCACAGCGACATTGAAGAGATATGCATCGTGATGAACGAAGCATGGATTGCAACAACGCGGGACATCATCACACAAAACGGATGGAAAAAGGTGCGGCACATCATTGCCGGCGGAAGCGAGCGATACCTCTCCACACTGGCCGCCATCGAGTGCTATCTGAATCACGATGATGACTTTGTCATGCTGCTGCAAGATGCGGCCCGTCCGTTTGTCAGCCAACAAATAATCAGTGACGTGGCAGCGGCTTTTCAAAAACATGACGCTGTTGCCGTAGGCATCCCCTCCACCGACACCATCTGGCAGGTGAATCCTTTCAACAACACTATTCAACGCATACCGGAACGCACAATGATGTGGCGTGCCCAAACGCCGCAAGCATTCCGATTCCCGTTGCTGCGCGACGCTTACCAACGGGCGCTGCAAGACCCGCAGTTCCACGCCACCGACGACTGCGGCGTAGTGGCTCACTACATGCCTGAAACAAAAATCCATCTCGTCAAAGGTTCCGAAGACAACATCAAAATCACCTTGCCAAAAGACTTGAAATAACACATATCCCTATGAAAATTCGAGAACTCACAGACTATCTCAACAGCCGCTTTCTACCTGTATACCAAGAGTCGTACGACAATGCCGGCTTTCTGCTCGGTGACGACAACCGCGAACTGAGCGGTGTGCTGACCACCATCGATGTCACCCCCGCCGTAGTGGAAGAGGCCATCGAGAAAGACGCCAACCTGATTGTAAGTCACCATCCACTCATCTTTGGCGGTATGAAACGAATCACCACTACCAACGCTACAGGACGCATGGTAATGCGACTGCTGGAGAAAGGTATTGCCGTTTATGCCGCCCATACCAACCTCGACAATCTGGATTGGGGTGTCAACGGCATACTGGCCGAGAAACTGGGGCTGACCGACTGCCGCATCCTGCGACCTGTTGAAGGCAAGCTGTGCAAGCTGGTCACCTATGTCCCTACGACACAAGCCCATCAAGTGCGTCAAGCTCTTTTCGACGCTGGTGCCGGCAGCATCGGCGAATATGACTGTTGCAGCTATAACAGCGAAGGATTCGGCACCTTCCGTGCCGGCGAAAACTGTCATCCCTTTTGTGGCGAGATTGGAACGATACACCAAGAACCCGAGACACGCATCGAAGTCATATACGAGAAACGCTTGGAACGCAAACTGCTTCAACAACTCAAAACGGTGCACCCCTACGAAGAACCCGCTATCGACTGCCTACCACTGAACAACAAGCACGAAAGTATCGGTTCGGGCATGATCGGACGCCTCCCCGCCCCTATGGACGCCACCGAATTCCTGGAGCAGGTCAAACAACGGATTCATCTTCCGGTCGTACGCTGTTCCGCGCTATGCAAGCAACAGGTCTCAAAGGTGGCTATCTGTGGCGGTGCGGGAAGCTTCCTGATTCCCGACGCAAAATCCTGCGGTGCCGACATCCTGCTGACTGCCGATTTGAAATATCACGACTTCCAATCAGCTGAAGGAGAAATCATTCTGGCTGACATAGGTCATTTCGAGAGCGAGCAATTTGCAAAAGAAATATTTTATCGTGTGATTTCTGAAAAATTTAGTAAATTTGCGTGCCAATTTTCCGAGCAAGACAAGGGCTTTATTTATTATATATAGTTAATATATAATAAAATAAACCCTTCGAAAGATTGCTTCATTCACGACGAAAATTAAAAATATTATATACTCATGGCAAAAAAAGTCACAACGAAAACAGAAACCCCGCAAGAAAAACATGTTCCCGAAATTGCACGTCAGGATGCTGACATCGCTGTCGAGAAACGCTTGATAGCACTCTACACTCTGCAGAGTGTCGATTCAGAGATTGATAAAATCCAAATCATCCGTGGCGAACTGCCCCAAGCCATTCAAGACCTCGAGGACGAGATTGCCGGTCTGGAAACCCGCATCCAGAATTTCAAGAACGACATCGACGAGACCAACCAGCGTATGGCCACTGAGAAAAATGAAATCGCCGAACATAGCGAGATGATCAAAAAATATCAGAAACAGCAGGAAAACGTACGCAACAACCGTGAGTTTGAAGCCATCAACAAAGAAATCGAGTACAAAGACCTCCAAATCCAGCTTTGCGAACGTCACCTGAAAGATGCCACCGCCCATATCAAGGAAGTTCAGCAGCACATTGAAGCCGCCGAACTGTTACTTGAAAACCGTCACAAAGACCTTGATGCCAAGAAAGAGGAACTCGACGACATTATTAAAGAAACCGAGAAAGACGAGAACCGCCTGCGCGCTAAATCGGAGGAACAGGAGCAGTACATCGAGCCCCGTTACCTGACCGCCTACAAACGTATCCGCAATGCTGCCCGCAACGGCCTCGCCGTGGTCACCATCGACCGCGACGCCTGTGGCGGTTGCTTCAGCAAAATACCTCCCCAGCGCCAGACCGAAATCAAGATGCACAAGAAAGTCATCGTCTGCGAACACTGTGGACGCATCCTCGTTGACGACAACATCGCCGACCTCGCCAAGGAGAACTTGAAGAAATAATCGAAAACATTTCAACCTACTTTTTTTATGATTCATTACTTCAATCCTGAAACACCCCTGACCATTGCACGTGTCAAGGAAATCATAGACAACCACGCCACCCTCGCTCTCAGCGACGAGGCTACACGTCGCATCGAGAAATGCCGCAACTACCTTAACAAGAAGATGGAAACGCAGAAAGAGCCCATCTACGGTGTCACCACCGGTTTCGGCAGCCTCTGCAACATCAGTATCAGCAAGGAGCAGTTGAGCCAGCTGCAAAAAAACCTTGTCATGAGCCATGCTTGTGGCGTAGGAGACGAAGTTCCGCAGGAAGTGGTTCGTCTCATGTTGCTGCTCAAAGCCCAGAACTTCTGTTTCGGCTACAGCGGTGCCCAGCTGCAGACAGTCCAGCGTCTGATTGACTGCTACAACGACGACATCCTGCCGGTGGTTTACCAGCAGGGTAGCCTCGGCGCCAGCGGTGACCTCTGCCCCCTGGCCAACCTGATGCTGCCTGCCATTCTGGGCATGGGTGAAGTCTATTGGAAAGGTCGTCGCTGCACCGCCGAAGAAGTCTACAACTCCAAAGGCTGGCAGCCTATCGAACTGCAGAGCAAGGAAGGTCTCGCTCTCCTCAACGGCACCCAGTTCATGAGCAGTTACGCTGTATGGAGTGTACTCAAAGCCCAGCGTCTCAGCGCACAGGCCGACATGATGCTCAGCCTCAGCCTCGACGCTTTCGACGGCCGTATTGAGCCCTTCTTCGAAAGCCTCCATATGGTGCGTCCCCACAAAGGCCAGTTGCTGACTGCAGCCGCTGTGCGCAAATATACTGAAGGAAGCCAAATTATCAGCCGTCACAAAGAGCATGTGCAAGACCCCTACAGTTTCCGTTGCGCGCCTCAAGTGCACGGCGCAGCCAAGGACACCATCGCCTACGTTGCCAGTGTCGTCGAAACTGAAATCAACTCCACCACCGACAACCCCATCGTGCTCCCCGACGAAGACATGGTCATCAGCGGCGGCCACTTCCACGGTGAGCCTCTCGCTATGGTGCTCGACTTCCTCGCCATCGCCGTTGCCGAATTGGGCAGCATCAGCGAGCGTCGCACTTATCAGCTTATTGATGCCAAACGCGGCCTGCCGAGTTTCCTCGTGGCAAAGCCTGGTCTGAACAGTGGCTTCATGATTCCTCAGTACACTGCTGCTGCCATCGTCAGCCAGACCAAACAGCTCTGCACTCCCTGCAGCATCGACAGTATCCCCAGCAGCCAGAACCAAGAAGACCTGGTCAGCATGGGCGGCAACGCTGCCACCAAATGTTACCGTGTGATGGAGAATGTGGAACGCGTACTCGCCATCGAACTGTTCAACGCTGCACAGGCTCTCGACTTCCGCCACCAGGAAGGTCTGAAGAGCAGCCCCTTCATCGAACAACTCGTTGCCGACTTCCGCAAAACGGTCAACTTTGTCGACATAGACCAGGTGATGTTCAAACACATCCACGCAAGCGTGAAGTTCCTGCAAGAGATGGCTATCGCCGAATAATATTGAATAAGGAATCCTTATATATAAAGCCGCCTCATTGGGGCGGCTTTATTTTTCTCATCGTATCACTTCAATGGCGCTCTTGTGGTCGATGACCTGACCGTGGGCACGGGTGAAGAAACGATAGAAATAGGTACCGTCAGGGGTGTTGGTCTTGTTCGGGTCCCAGAAGTCCTCTTCGCGGTGAATATTTTCCTTCTTGTATATCAGACGCCCCCACCGGTCGTAAATCCATAGGCAATTGTAGTCGAAGATTTTCGCACGTAACAGGTCGGGAATTTCAAACCGGTCATTATATCCGTCACCATTGGGGGTGACAACATTGGGGAACCTGAGCCATATCACCGTGAGGTCAAGACTCTGAACACTGTCGCATCCATGAACATCGGTATAACGAATCTCATAAAAACCTTCTTCGCTCTCCTCAAAACCAAAACGTTGGTAGGTTTCACCATACAGTATCTCCTCGTGCAATGTATCGCTCCACAGTTCGTAACGCACAAAATCCAAGTGAAACAAGCTGTCGCATCCCCATACTGTGGTGTACGCATGGGTATAGACGCCCGAAGAGTCCTCGGAGAATTCTTCGTTAAGGAAACTCTCACCGCACAAGGTGGCTCGCACCGTGTCGTAATAGGCAGGATGAACCGTAAGCAACAAGGATGTGAGTGAATCGCAACCATTGCGATCCGCCGTATTATGGGTGAACAGTCCACTGGCAATCTCGTGGAAGTCCAGCGTATCTGTTATCCCAGGACAGGCATCAACATACAGAGTATCGTCATAATGCGGGAACATTCCTATAGTATGATACAGGGTGTCGACACAGGAAAAGAATTGCGAAACCAGTCGCGCAACCGTGTCGGAAGTTACCACTAGTGGTCGGACGGGTACCTGAGAACCGTCGTCCCACACAAACAGGAACCACGACGTGTCGGGAGGATTGATACCGAGAATCACCGTGTCGCCAAGACAGGCCATCGTATCACCGACTATCTCTTTGTGGTGGACTATATCGAACCACACCGAATCTTCATACATGTCACTACAGTAGGAATCACTCAGTTTACAACGAATGCGTATATAGCACAAACCGTTGTCGTGTATGTCCACGACAATTGTATCGCCATATAGCGTGTCTCCTTGAACCTCCCACGACACACTGTCGATAGTCTGATGCACATAGGGAAGGAAATCTTCGTCAATATTCACTTTACAGTCGCTGTAAAGGGTAATTCGCTGTCCGCAGGTATCCACGTCGTAGTGCATAGCTGCCCGCGCTTCTGGCAACGTCGCCAGCGAATGAATGGAGAAAAAGCATTCTGGCTTGCCGATAAACGAAGCATGACAGTAATACGGGGTAAGGTCGGCGGGAACCTTGATTTCATTCTCAGTAGAGATTACGGTGGTGTCTGACCCTCTCGTCCACTGGTATTCAAAACCCAAGGGTGCACGCAGCGTCACTGAGTCTTCCGAATCGCAGAGATTGACAAGGTCTATGCGCTTGCTGTCGCATCGTATATTGAAATAGGCATAACCGAAATGGCCTCCGTCGGCACAGTCAGTGGTGGTAAAACGAATCTTGATTTGTTGCCCGTGATAGGGTGCGATGTCGATACCTATGGTGGTCCAGTCTTTCCAAATGATATTGGTTCCCGGAACACTGTTCCATCCCAAATCCCCGGCAGCATAGAAATCGGCATAGCAACAGGTTGTATCTATAACGCTTCCCGTATTGTCAAGTATTGACATTGTCACATGGGGCTGGTTGACACTGGTGTGGTTGGAATTCTGCATCACAACGGCGTACTTCAACACTATCATGTCCTTATCCAAACTGTCAACGGTATAGTCGTAGGTGATGGTCTCTCCTTGAGATCCGATATTGTCATCTCCCAAACGGAACGAGGCTTCTTCTCCTGGAGGAATGCACCGCAATTGATTGCCTGTATGGACATCGTACAGTGTGGTGTCCACTATTGCCACATGTCGACCCATTTCCCCAAATGTGTACAGCTCCGGATTGCTGTATGTTCCCCAAGTTCGATGGATGTGGTCTGTGTCATTCAGGTCGATAAAATCGATACAGTTGTCGAGTGTCGTGGAGAAGTTTCCCGTCGACTGGTTGCAACTGATTCTGCCATCGGGACAGATAATTTTAACCACAAAAACATATCCTGTGTGGGGCTGCAGCCCATCCACATAATAGGTCGTTGTGTTATAGGGCAAGGTGTCCAGAAGCACGTTGCTCGACTCGGGCTGTCCTTGCTGTCGATAATACAGGAGGTAGCGAACCTGCGGGTCGTCTATCTGGTCCCATGATATCGTAAGGGAATGTCCGTCTCCTGCCTGTCGCTGGAGACTTCCTCCCCCCAGAAAACAGCCTCCCACGGGGAGGTAATAATAGAACATATTGCAGAAATTGTTCTCGCAGTTGCCGTTGATATACATCAACTCACTGTTGCATGGGTAGTCGAAGGGTATGGTAAACTGCCGTGCACTGCCGGCAAGCAAAGTGTCTATGTTCAATGACGGCACCACAATGTGCCACATCGTAGCGATAGTATCAGTGGTCCACTCCATCCGTATACTGTTGGGTAATTGGACTATATGGAAATTCTGGGGCAGAATGCAGGGACACACCGATGGCTCGGAATAGGTCGATGCAGACCCCAGGAACGAACGAGGACATATGGAGGTGGGACTTGTATCTAGTGAGTAGATTTGATAGACAAGGAAATATCCAACAGGAATATTCGGAAACACAAGTGTGTTGGTATCGGTAACAATGACTTGAAAGTTGCTGCTATCGCTGAAAAAGAAGTCGAGACCTCCGACATTGTTCACAATGGCATAGTTTACCACCCATGTCACAGGAGGAGTGACCACATTCCAACTGAGAACATAGGTGTTGCTGTCGGAATAATGGCCTTGTATATTCTCCGGTATCCTATTGTCAAACTCACACAGGATTACTTCAAATCCATCGGTTGGAAAGTCATCATCTGCGTTGAAAACAAGCGTAACAGCATTCGAATTGCTATAATATACCATGTTGTTGGCTGAGGGTGACGTGAAGAGGGTGGAACCGCTAGCTGTCGGTCCATCCTTGACTTGCAGCAGAGCATTGCCCTGTGGGTGTGTCAGGCTGCTGATAATTTCTATACGGTAACGTCCCAGCGGATGAACTGTGTGGAACGTGTAAGTGGCATTACAGTTCGAGGAATACGGAGCTGTCGGTCCGCCGTCGTCATAGACTTCGGCATAACTCATGGTGGTGTCACCACTTCCGCTGACAGGCATAAGTACTGTCTGTGCCTGCAACATTCCTCCCCCTTTCACAATAGACAACAACAATACTGTCATCGATATCCACGACAACAGACGACGATGTATATATGTTATCAATCTATTCAGAATTAACTACTTATAAAAAAAACAAATGCTGTTAATCAATGCAAATATACATTTTTTTTTAAACTTGCTACTTTTTCTCTTCTCCCTCTTTCTTGTACGGGTCGGCTATAGGACTGTCTTTCTGGTGGTTTTCAAGATAATGTTCCACAGACTTCAACACCCAGTTGATAAAGAGGATAACGCTCACTGCTATGATGGCATACTTCCACAAACCATAGCCGCACATCGAACCCACCGCAGCGGAGCACCACAATGTGGCAGCGGAATTGAGACCGTGGATGGTGAAACCGTCACGCAGAATCACGCCGGCGCCGAGGAAACCCATACCCGTGACTATCTGGGCAAGGACACGGAGATTGTCGTTATTCACAGGCCCCCCAGAAGCAATGGCATTGGCAATGACAGTTTCTGAAATCAGAATAAATATACATGCACCCACTGCCACAAGAGCATTGGTTGTAAGTCCTGCACTCCGTTGACGCAATTGGCGTTCCAAGCCAATCAAAATGCCACATACCAGTGCTATAATAATCCGTGATGAAAAAATGTGAAGAGTCATAATGAATTGTTGTTATGATGATTTGTTCGTTTCGCTTGTCCCTTTTCTCTATCCCAAGAGGGGCTTGATGTATTTTCCGTTGTGGGATTTCAGTAGTGCTTGACGTATCTGAGGTTGTAATTCTCGCTTGTAGAAGAAGAACATCATATTCTGCTCCTTTTTCTCGTTGGGATGACGCGCCACATATACCGGCTCCATCGTTTCGGGATTGAGTCCTGTGTAATACATTTCCGTGCTGAGCGTCATCGGTGTCGGCGTAAAGTCTTGTATCTGTTCCAATCGGTAGCCCATACGTTTCATCTGAACAGCCAAATCAGCCATGTCACTCATCCTGCACCCCGGATGGGAACTAATGAAATAAGGTATCAACTGGTATCGCAATCCCACCTTTCTGCATATGTCGTCAAAGCGTCTTTTGGTTTCCACAAAAAGGTCGAATTGTGGTTTGCGCATCAGTTTCAGAACAGCAGGACTGGTATGTTCCGGAGCCACCTTGAGACGACCGCTGACATGATGCCGCACCACTTCGTCAAAGTATTCCCATCCATGATTCTGCTGTGTAAACAGATCGCAACGGATTCCGCTGCCGATATAGACATGCTTGACACCCTGGATTGCACTCACCTTACGATAGAGTTCCAGCAACGGCATGTGGTCGCTTTGCAGATTCCGGCACATCGACGGCTGAATGCAACTGTAACGGCTGCATTTGCGGCATAGTTCCTTGTCGCGACCCTCCATCCGGTACATATTGGCCGACGGGCCTCCCAAATCGCTGATAACACCATGAAAGTCTGCATCGGCTACCAAACGTTGCACCTCTGCAAGAATGGAATGCTCACTGCGCGAGGCAATCTGTTTGCCTTGATGTGCCGAGATGGTGCAGAATGAGCAACCCCCGAAACAACCCCTGTGAATGTTGATTGAATTGCGTATCATCTCGAAAGCAGGGACTGTTCCTCTTTTCTTGTATTTCGGATGCGGTGCCCGAAGATAGGGCAAGTCAAACGAAGCGTCAATCTCATCTGTCGTCATCGGCGGCTCTGGAGCATTGACAACCACATAGACTTCACCATGCCGTTGCACCAGCGTCGACGCTTCAATCTTATTGCTCTCCCGTTCTATCACCTGGAAGTTCTCCGCTTGTGCTCGTTTGCTCTTTTGGCATTCTTCAAAAGAATGGAGTTCTATAAACGGAAGCTGGGGAACTTTCCCTGTTCTGTAAGCCACCTGGGGAATCTCGTGACAGGACTCAATTCCCTTCCCTTCGCTGAGAATTTTGGCTATCTTCAGCGTGGTGCGTTCTCCCATGCCATAATTGAGCAAATCGGCGGGCGTATCGGCCAAAATACTGGGAAAGAGACGGTCGTCCCAATAGTCGTAGTGCGCCAGTCGGCGCATCGACGCCTCGACACCTGCAATGACAACGGGCGTATCCGGGTATAACTGCTTCAATATCCGTGAGTAGACATAGGTAGCCCTATCAGGACGAAAGCCTGCCTGTCCTCCCGGAGTATAGGCGTCGTCGTGACGCAGACGACGAGCAGCGGTGTAGTGGTTCACCATGCTGTCCATTGCACCGGCCGTCACACCGAAGAAGAGTCGCGGACGACCGAACTTGCGGAAATCGCGCAGGTCGTCTCTCCAGTTGGGCTGTGGAATGACAGCCACACGATAACCCGCTGCCTCGAGCGTCCGCCCGATGACTGCCGTACCAAACGCAGGATGGTCCACATAAGCATCGCCCGTAACGAGTACCACATCGACCTCATCCCAGCCCAGCCGCTTAATCTCCTCCAATGTTATGGGTAAAAAATGCGCCATTGAAAAAAAAGGTCCTTAAAGTCCCCAAAGACCTTAAGGACCTATACGGTCTTAATAATCAAAATTTAGTCCTGAATGGCTTTGATGCCCGGAAGCACCTTGCCTTCAAGGTATTCCAGCATGGCGCCGCCGCCTGTGGAGACATAGCTCATCTGGTCGGCAAGCTTCATCTGCTTGACAGCAGCCACACTGTCACCACCGCCTACGGCAGCGAAGCAACCGTTCTTGCAGCTTTCAGCCACGCTTTGGGCGATGGCCTTGGTACCTTTGGCGAAGGTTTCGAGTTCAAACACACCCGCAGGACCGTTCCAAAGAATAGTCTTGCTGTTCATGATGATGTCGTGAATGGCTTTGCAGCTCTCCGGACCGCAGTCCATACTCTCCCAACCGTCGGGCACCTCGCCGCTAGCGACAATCTGCGTGTTGGCATCGTTGCCGAACTTGTCGCCGACCACACTGTCGACTGGCAGATAGTACTTCACACCCTTTTCATCCATACGGCGCATCAACTCACGAGCAAGGTCAAGCTTGTCGTCCTCGCAAATGGAATTTCCGATCTTGCCGCCCAGCGACTTGGTGAAGGTGTAACGCATACCGCCGATGATAATCATGTTGTCGACTTTGTCAAGCAGGTTTTCGAGGATGCCGATTTTGCTGCTCACCTTGCTTCCACCAATGATGGCGGTGAAGGGACGCGGCGGATTCTGCATCAGTTTCTCCAAATTGCGAACCTCGTTCTCCATCAGAAAACCGAAATATTTGTCGTTGGGGAAGAATTTCGCGATAACAGCAGTGGAACTATGTTCACGATGTGCAGCACCGAAAGCGTCATTGATGTAGCAGTCGCCCAGTGCGGCAAGCTGACGCGCAAGGTCTTCGCCACCTTTGGTCTCTTCAGGATAGAAGCGGATATTTTCAAGAAGCATCACCTCGCCTCCTTTCAGCTCCTTGGCCATTGCCTCGGGTGTGCCGCTGCCCAGCAGCTCCTGCGTGAACTTCACCGGACGGTTGACAAGGGTCTCCAGATATTTGGCCACCGGTTCGAGCGTCAACTCAGGCTCGAATCCGCCTTTCTTCGGACGGCCGAAGTGCGCCATGATAATGACGGCGGCACCATCGTTCAGCAGTTTTTCAATGGTAGGCATCGATTCGCGCATACGCGTGTCGTCAGTGATGTGTTTGTTGTCGTCCATCGGGACATTAAAATCCACGCGAAGCAGGACTTTACGTCCGCTAAAGTTTATATCTTTTATCGATTTCATAAAGTATAAAGGTTTAAAGGTTTATAGCTTGATAATTTCCAAGGTTTGGATTATAGTTGTTCTTCCGGTTCCTCCACCGCCATGCTGATATACAATGCCGACAGCATCGTGAATACGAAAGCCTGGATATACGCCACCAGACATTCCAGCAGACTGATGAAGACCGAGAAAACGACAGACACCACCGAAACAGCACCGCCTACAGCCATACCTAGACTGTTGGAGAGAATGAAGATGATGACCACAAAACCCAGAATGACGATATGGCCCGCCGTCATGTTGGCGAAAAGTCGTATCATCAGCACTATGGGTTTGGTAAACACACCCACCAGCTCGACAAGCGGCATCAAGGGAAAAATCTTCAACCACGCCGGGACCCCAGGGGTGTTGAAAATATCCTTCCAGTAGTGCTTGTTGCCTTTCAAATTAGTGATAAAGAACGTGATAAGCGCCAAAATGGCAGTCACTGCAATATTACCCGTGATATTGGCACCCGCAGGGAAAATGGGTATCAATCCCAAAATGTTGCAGAAAAAGATGAAAAAAAACAATGTCAGCAGATACGGCAGGAACCGGTGCGTGTTGTGCCCCAAAATCGGCTCCACAATACCGTCACGCACATGTAGCACCAACAGTTCTATCAACGATTGCATGCCATGGGGTGCCTGACCTGCACGTTTCTTGTATTGTTTTGCTGTGACAAGGATAATAATCAGCAACAAAGCCACGGCTATCATGATAGCTGCCGCAGTTTTTGTGATGGAGATATCGACAGGTTTTATTGCATTGCCCCCGGCATCGGTCAATAGCGTGTAACTCTCGCCACCTATCTCTAGCACTCCATCATCCCCCTCAAGAGTCGCCTCCGCTACACACTCCTCAACACATACAATCTCCTCCTTCTCCAATCCGCCGCCAATTAAAGCATAAGTGTGATGTTTTCCTTGATAGACTTCATGCCCATGGTGGAACCGCTTCGACGAGAAAACCACCAAATGACCGTCGTCAATCAGTATTATCGGCAGATTGACAGCCACCGGATGCTCAACGCCATCGGAAGACTTATAGTCCAAAATGTGCCACGAATGCGAATCCGTCACATGTCCAATAATGATTTTTCCAGAATCGACCGTCTCCTTCTCACTGCTGGAACATGAGACCATTGTGAAAGCAACGGATACCAACAATAAGGATATTATTTTCAATTTGCTCATTTTCAAATTTTTTATCACAGGACACTTCTCCCTTATAATTGAACAAAGATACACTTTTTTTTTAAATATAAAGCGGACTTTTGTAAATAATTTTCAAAATCAATTCGCTATATTTGTGTAATTCATGTTCGAGAAAAATATTAATGTTTTCCGTCAGGTTTTCGATGTATGGTTGAAGATATCAATCTGCAGACTGTCAAACAAACCCAATTGGTTTTTCTCTGCATCAGCCTGTTTCTCTACAGCCAATGTGGCGAGCTGGGCGTGAATCAGGCGTTTGGCGGCAATAGAGCGGGTAACATTCTGACTTGCAGCACACTGCGTCAGTTTGGCATAGTCTCTCTCCGACAACGACAAAACAATCTTCTTTGTTCTCTTCTGTTTCTTCTTGACTTTCATAGAAAGCTGGTAAAGAATGCGCCTGCCGGGCAATTCCGGCAGGCGCAATTGAATATTAGCGCATAGCCTGCATCGCTGCAGCAACCTCTTTGTAGAGAGGCCCGTTGATAAAGTCATCCATTGTCTTCAGCCGCTGCGCGTTCTTTGCATCGGCGGCAAAAGCCCGTTCTCCCTCCTCTGTCAGATGCAATCCTTCCTTACGGCCTGTGAAAGGATTGAAAACATCGTTGTGCTGACGATATTGGATCATGCTGTACAGATTGTAGTAACTGTCGTCACACATCCGTTTCACTCCTGCAAATTTATCGTAGGGGAACTGCTTGGCATAGGTGAGACGCTGATAGTAGTAGTCAAAGATATTGCACATCGTTTCGTACGCATTGACCTCATCGCCCATCAATGTATAGCAGTACAGCGTTGTGACTGCATAACGGTCGCTCGGGAATTTCTCCTCAGGGAAATACCGCTGACGGTATTCCATCAACTGGCGTGCCGACAACGTATCCCCTTTGGAAAGAAGCTGGTAGGCGAGCATCACAAATGACTGGCGCTGAACATCGGCCATGTTTTTGCTCACAGGATCGACATAGATATCGCTGTTCAGGTTGCCCCAGGCCAAAGGTTCATACGAACCATCTTCCTGTCGCATCCCCTTGAGGAAGTAATCCTTCGTACGGTCGGTGTATTTGAACCGTCCGCCTCCGGGAACAGGATAGGGCACCAGTAGCGAAACCATACCGTCATCAATGCTGTAATTGTCAACCACTGGAAATACATTGGCAATATAACTGACATTCATGATACTGACTGAACGCTCGAAACGGTTGGTACCCAAAAAGTCAAGCATCATCATCTCGTTACGCATCAAGTATCCGCGCCGTATATTGATGTCAAAATGAATGGCATCGGGTATGCTGTCGGCCTGTGCCTGGGTAATGACACCCAAGGCGACCAAACGCGGTTTGTCAAGCGTTATCTTGAACTTGTTCGTGGGGAGATAGATGATACTGTCGGATCCCCTGTCGTTGCGCACGTATTGCTTGCGGTTGTCAAGAACCGTCTTCAGTGCGTCGGTGACTTCCATGCGCGCTCCGTCGGGATTGTAGACAAAGACTTCATGCCCCAAACCGTACATATCCTTGGGGAAAGTGAACGGAAGCGGGTCGGACTCATATAGTTTGTTGTACAACTGCTCTACATACCAATACATTCCCGACAACGTATAGTTCAGTATACGTACATCCGTACGGAATTCCTCCACCTCCTGGGCATACCACAGCGGGAAGGTGTCGTTGTCGCCAAACGTAATGAGAACACCATTCTTATCTATCAATCCCAGATAGTTGCGGGCAAAGTCACGCGCCGCTGTCTTCTCCGAACGGTCATGGTCATCCCAGTTCTCCGCTCCCATGATGACGGGTACCGCCATCGAAAGGACAAAAGCCAACGGACAGGCGATGGCCTTGGGTATCCGAACAACGCTCACCACGACAAGAACAACTCCCAACATGGCAAGTATGAACCACGCTCCGTTCAACAACAGTCCCAAAAGCACACATGCCGCTCCCGTAATAAGGAATGTGTTGCGGTTTTTCTTCTCAAACCGTTCCGAAAGCCAGTCGAAAAGAGCATATACACCCAATCCTATCCATACCGCAAAGAAATAGAACGAGCCCACAAAAGCATAGTCTCGCTCTCGCGGCTGGCGCGGCGGCATATTGAGGTAGATGGCAATGGCCAGTCCCGTCATGAAAAACATCAAGAACACTACAAAAGCATCCCTGCGGCTCTTCACACACTGGAACACCAATCCAATCAAACCCAAAAGCAAAGGCAGCATATAGTATTTGTTGCGGGCCTTGTTGTGAGCCAGGTCGGCGGGAAGGTTGTCCTGCGGGCCCAACCGGTGCTCATCGACATAGCTGATACCGCTGATCCAGTTGCCGTCCGTATAGTTGATCGAAGGTTCATGCTTCCTTTGGCGGTTGCCGTTGGCATCGGCATATTCGTATACATTATCGTCAAAATGATGTCCCTGTATGTCGTTCTGCCGACCTGCAAAATTCCACATAAAGTATCGCCAATACATCCACCCCATCTGGTAGCGATGGAAGAATGTCATGTTCTGGCCGAAAGTGGGTTTCGATCCCGCCGGTGGCTCTCCCGCCCAGTATTTGTAATAGGTGGGATGCTGACGGCTCTCGTCCGGACTGTACATACGCGGGAAGAAACCTGTATGGTTCTGGTCGTAGATATATTTCTGCGCATACGAGGCCACCTTGTAGTAGTCATGGCCGAACTGATCTTTCGTACGCACATATTTTGCATAGTCGTTCTCCGACGACGTCGGGTTGCCCGCAGTATAGTACGGACCCGTGAGCAGCGGTGTCTCGCCATATTGCTCACGACCCAGATAGGCGCGCATAGCAACAGCATCCTTCGGAGCATTCTCGTTGAGCGGCGTATTGGTATTGGCGCGAATCACCAAGATGAAGAAGGTGGAGTAACCAATAACCAGTACAAGGAATCCCAGCAACGAAGCGTTCACAATGGGACGGTTCTTGCTCTTGACAATGAACCACGAGGCTACGCCCAACAGACAGAGCACCACAAAGAATCCGAAACTGCCGTTGCCCGCTCCGAACTTGGCGGCAATCAACATCACAAACACAACAGCCAACACAACAGCATTCACCGCTTTCGACGGACGCTCCATGTGCGAGTTGTTCCACAGACCCCACAGCACAAACACCGCTACAAGCACGAAAAACACAACCGTTCCCGAGTTGAATCCCATGTGAAGCTTGTTCACAAAGAAAACATCAAAGTCGCACGACAGGTTCACTATCCCTGGAATAATACCCCACAGGACAACTGCCAGTATCACTAGCGACACAACACCGCTGACGATGAAACCCTTCAGCGAAAGCGGGAACTTCTTGAAATAGACCACATACACAATGGCCGGAATGGTCAGCAAGTTCAACAGGTGGACACCGATGGCGATACCCACCAAAAAGCACACCAGGATAAGCCATCGCAACGAACGCGGGTCGTCCGACTGCTCCTCCCATTTCAGAATCGCCCAAAACACCACCGCCGTGAAGAACGACGACATCGCATACACCTCGCTCTCAACAGCCGAGAACCAGTAGGTGTCGCTGAATGTATAGGCCAAGGCTCCCACAACACCGGAAGCAAAAACAGCCCACACCTTTGGGGAATTCAATGCCAAATCTTCCTTTTTCAGAAGTTTTTTACCCAAAAGGGTGATGGTCCAGAATAGGAACATGATACCCAGTCCGCTCGCCATTGCCGACATCACATTGACCGCAAAAGCAGCGTTCTCAGCCGATGTAAACATCGAAAACAGGCGACCGAACACCTGAAACGTGGGGGCTCCCGGAGGGTGTCCCACTTGTAGTTTGACAGCAGTGGCTGTGTACTCGCCGCAGTCCCACCACGAGGCGGTCGCTTCGGCTGTCATGATGTAAACAGCACATGCCAGAATGCCTATCAGCCATCCCAGCACATTGTTCATCATGTGATACTTTTTCAGTGTTTTATCCATTATTATTGAAAATTTAAAAATTTTAAAGGTTAAATCTGCCTACCACGCAACCTCGTCTCTGTTAATAGGCATCGTCATACATCGCGCACCGCCACCCGCACGGGGCAACTCACTCGCCGCAAATGTCACCACACAACGCTTGTAGTCATCGATGCTGACTCGTCCTTCGGCGACATCTTCGGCCTTCAATACGGAAAATCCGGCTTTGTCCAAAGCCTCAATGGTATGTATATTACGACGATATCCAATCACCTTGCCGGGAGCCAAAGCGAAGAAATTGGCACCACTGTGCCATTGTTCCCGCTGCTGCATCCACAAATCGTCTCCCCCACAAAATACAGGCTCCATATCCAGCCCCACCTGCTTCAACGCTTCCAGCATGTTTTTGCATTCATGGTATCGTATCTTGCCATTCGACATCTCGATTCGCGTCGTCGACATACCTCCAAATTCCGCCGTCTTGCGAAGCATCGGCTCATACATCATGCAACGGTCTCTGTCCAAAAAAGTATAGACCATATCAAGGTGGATGAACGACTCCGGTTTGTGGGGTAGTTCCTGGACAATGATATTGAAACTGGGGCGGTCGGCAAAAGTCTCCGCCAGATATTGGATACCCTTCTTGTCTGTACGGACACCCTGTCCGATACAAAGCAGGTCAGGCCTGCCTATCTGCACATCGCCACCCTCTGTGTGGGCGTTGCGGTTCCAACGTTGGGCGTTCAATGTCTCGCAGCCAAAGAAATGTTCAAAAATCACCCCGTAAATCAAATTCTCACGTTTCCGAACATCAAACGACATCGAATTGACCAACACCCGGTCATAGACCGATGAAGAAGCGTCTCGGGTAAAGAAAAGATTGTAAAGCGGGCGCAGTACATAGCGCCGCAGGGCAAAACGCTCAGGATCGCGTCCCGCTTCATAAGGAACTCCTTCGATAAGTTCCCTGGCCAGGGTCTCTGTATCATGTGTCAACAGTTCGTCTATCAGATACTCACATCCTTCAGCGGCACAACTGTCCGAAACCAATGTACTGCATATGTCATCGTCACTAAGCAGCATGCGAAGCAGGTCGGCAACATAGTAAACATGGGTACATTTCTCAAGCGCACCGCAAAAATAACGGTATTCGTCATCCACTATCGGTTTGCTCAAAATGTCACTATAAAGAGCCTCGCCAGCGTTCATGGGAGCCATTCGTTCTATCTCAACCCCCGGACGGTGGAGTAGGACCGCGTTGAGTCGCCCTATCTCCGAGGAAACGTTAACGTCGATTTTTTTCGTATTATCAAATAATGCCATATATTATAATAACAAACATAAGCTCTACTCTTTTGGAACCCAACAAGATTACAAAGAATGAGCGTCAATTGCAAGAATGCAAATATAACACTTTTTTTAAAAACAAAAAAAAGGACTTTTTAATTTTTACAAAAAGGCATACACCCCGTTCGTTTACAATCCTCAAAAAGAATCATTTCAACCGATAGGTAACCGGCGTGATGGAATAGATGTCGTCCAAGGTAAAAAAACCGGGGTATAGCAACGCCGCCTTGTTGACAACCATGTGAGTGTCATCGGGAAAATAGGCACCGGATCCTATATCCAGGAACGAAAGTTTGCGTGTATAGACATCAGCGTAGAACGTCACCACGGCACTGGTAAAATTGGCTTCCGGTGCCCGGTTGCGAGCCACAAAGAAAAGCAGACGTCCTACCTGCTTCCACGATTCTATTCGACCGATAATGAGAAGTTTGGTGCCGCAATAAAAGCCGTTCTCTCCCGCAAACAAGACCGACGTCGTTTGCCTGTCCAGATCATAAACGTAACATGACGGTGCATTTCCTTGCTCACAATAAAACAGGTAATGGTTTGTATCGTCTATCAATCGCAGCAAGGGTGTTTTATCCGCTGGAAGCGTTTTTAAGAATGCATCGGCTACCTCATGGTAGTAGGCTTGTACGTCAAAATCTTCAGCCTGCACATCCGACGGACGAGGAGGAACGGACAAGGCGGGCTCTGCAGCTCTTTGGGAAAGGAAAAAAAGCACCAATGCCGCACCGCATAAAAGCGCTACAGCCATTACCACACTGGCATTGAACGGAGCCTTTTTCTGTTTTTTCACTAACGTATTCCCCTGATGGTTTTGAGTGCTTGTTTTAGACCTTCGTCTTCCTCTTTCATTATGCGGTAATAATATTCTGTGCCATACAGATTGCGGGCTATCAAAGCCTTAATCATGTAACCCATATAAATGTCGCTATGGGCATTGATAAGGGCGCTCCGACGATCTTCTGCCTGCGCTTTTTGATTTAATTGCTCGACAAAAGCAGGGTCGGTGAGAAGCCGTTGCATATATTCCTCATAGCTGTCGGCATGGATGGTTCGCGTTGTGTCCGCCACAGCCCGACGCGCTATTTCGTTCATCCATGAAGCCACCCATTCTCCCTTGACATCGCTTCGCGAAACATTCTTTGTGGCAGCGAAATGAATGAATGATTGAACTACGGCAACAGAATCAAAGTTGACCAGGAACTTGTCAAAAGTGGCAAAATTGGGGTCGGAACGATGCTGGTCGGCCCAGGAAAGGGCAAATGTGTTGAGTACACCTGCCGAACGAAGCGACAGATAATAGTCTGAAAGTCGAATGGTGTCTATGGGTACAAAAACATCGGGCATGATACCGCCACCACCGTAGACAACACGACCCTTGGAGGTGTAATATTTCAACGAATCGGGATAGTTCACGGAATCGACATTGACAAATTCGTTATGCTCATAGCGATTGCGCAAATCCTGATGGTAGGCATCGATACCCTCATCATAAGGCTTCTGGATGCATCGTCCCGAAGGTGTATAGTATCGTGCCGTCGTCAGACGCACCTGGGCTCCGTCATAAAACTCGAACATCCGCTGCACCAAACCTTTACCAAAAGTACGGCGTCCCACCAAGGTACCTCGGTCCCAATCCTGCACGGCTCCCGAGACAATTTCGGAGGCGGAGGCGGAATACTCGTCGATAAGCACCACCAAGGGACCTTCGGTGAAACTGCCGCCTCTGATAGAACGGTAGTCACGACGCGGCGACTTCTGCCCCTCAGTGTAAACTATCAGCTTGTTGGATGTGAGAAACTCGTTGGCAATGCCAAAAGCAATGTCCAAATAACCGCCACTATTCCCTCTCAAATCAAAAATCAAACGCTTCATTCCTTTGTTCTTCAGTTCCTTGATAGCACTTCTCACTTCATTGTGCGACGTGCGGGCGAAACGCGAAAGACGGATATAACCCACCTCATTGTCAAGCATGAAATAGGTATCTACCGAATGGATAGGTATCTTGTCGCGAATCACATGGAAAACCAGCGGCGAAGGAACACCCTCACGCTTCAAAGTCAGAATTACCTCCGTTCCTCTGGGACCGCGCAGATGACGGAACACAAAATTATTGTTGACTCCTTTGTAGGTAGCCACAGTGTCGTCGACTTTGAGCAGTTTGTCACCAATCTGGACACCCACTTTTTCGCATGGACCGCCACTGATGACATCGGTCACCGATATGGTGTCGTTAACAATCTGAAATGATATACCCACACCTTCAAAGTTAGCTTGAAGACCTTCGTTGGTACGTTCCACATCCTTGGCCGCAATATAGGTGCTGTGTGGATCCAACTCACTCAACATAGCCGACACCGCACGCTCGGTAATCCTCATGTAATCAGGAGTCTCTACATAGTTCTCCGCTATAAAATGACTAATTTGCTGCACTCGAGTGAAATTGGCATTCATCGAAGTATCCTCGACCTGGGCGGATTTTTTGAACAGTCGTTGGAAAAAACCTTGTCTTTTCCCAGTGTTTTGTGCTGAAACCACGATGCTGAAGCAAAGAAAAAGGCAAACAAGTATGTGTTGTTTTTTCATCGGATGTGTTTTTTTGTTTATTTTTCCACCGTAACGCGGGTTTTCAGAGATTATTTTATTTCAAAAAAAATAAAAAAGCTTTTTCTACGTTTATCAGTCTTATAACAAAGAAACACCACCATGTCGGAAAAGAAACACCCCACATTTGGCAAAATCATGCTAGCCTCAGCTGTCGGTGCACTGATTGCACTAGCGGTCACCGGATTGTTCAAATTACTGCTATTTTTTGGCATCCTAGGCGCGGTAAACACCCCTGCAGTGGTACCCGTGGAGAAAAACTCTTTTCTGAAGATTGACCTGACCCAAAGCCTTCCGGAACGTACGCCCAGCGAACTCTCCCAATGGATGTCGGAGGGTTCATCGGTAGGTTTCAACGACCTGCTGCGCTGTATCGAGAAAGCCGCCGATGACAAATGTATCGCCGGACTCTACCTCTACATGGGAAGTGAATACTCCCTTTCGTGGGGGAAGAGCGAAGAACTGCGTCAGGCCTTGACGACTTTCTCCCTGAGCGGCAAACCCATCCTCGTCTATGCCGACAACTACACTCAACAGGGATACTTTCTCGCCACTGCCGCCGACAGCTTGTACCTCAATCCCTCGGGGATGGTGGAATTTCGCGGTATCGGCGCAGAAGCTCTTTTCTTCAAGGAAATGCTTGACCGGCTGGCTGTGAAAATGACATTGGTACGCCCCCAAAACAATGCGTTCAAAAGTGCCGGTGAGATGTACACAATGAACCACATGAGCGATGCCAACCGCAAACAGATACGCGAATACATCACCGACATATGGGACCACGTAGTCCATGTCGTCTCTGAAAGCCGCAATCTGCCCATATCCCAACTCAACAATATGGCCGACAGCCTTTCCGCAATGCTTGCCGACGATGCCCTCCGCCGGGGTCTAATCGACAGACTCTGCTTTGAAAGCGATATCACAGCAAGCATGAAAAAACGCTTTGGGAATGCACGATTTGTCACTCTGAGCGACTACACCACCACACTGCTCCCTTCCAAATGCAAACAACGCATCGCCGTCATCTATGCCGAAGGGGATGTTGTGACAGGCTCCGGATTCAGCAATGCCGTATACTCCGACAAAATCACCAATGCACTCAATGATGCTGCCGACGACGAAAGTATATATGCCATCGTTCTCCGCATCAACTCTCCCGGCGGACAAGTGACCGCCTCTGAAAGCATGACCCATGCCGTGTTGGAGGCCCGCAAGAGAAAACCCGTTGTAGTATCCATGAGCGATGTTGCCGCATCGGCAGGATACGAAATATCCTGCAACGCTGACTTTATTGTTGCTGAACCCACCACACTCACAGGCAGCATCGGCGTCTTTGCTACAATACCCGAAGTGGGTGGTACCTTAAAACGCTATCTCGGTATTACCACCGACACTGCAATGACCAACGCCAACTCCACATCGCTCGGCATACTCCGTCCCATGTCTCCCGCCGCACTCGAACTGATGCAACGCAATGTAGAGGATTTTTACAAAGTCTTTGTACAACGTGTCGCTGACGGACGCGGACTCGAGTACGACTACGTGGACAGCATCGCCCGCGGACGCGTTTGGACAGGACGCGACGCATTGAAACTCGGATTAGTGGACACCCTCGGAGGACTGAACGATGCCATCCGCATTGCCGCTCGAATGGCCAACTTGACACAATACAAAGTGATCGATTATCCCGCCAACGAAGGCTTGATGACCGAACTGCTTAATCGAAAGAACGGGGATGCCGGCACGGCTCAAAAAATGAGTCCTTCTAGTGTAAAGAAACCCGCCTGTCAAACCAATACCACTGCTGGCGACGGTGTATGGATTGGCGGCAATGTGCTGGTGGACATCCTCAACCGCATCTGCGAGACACGAGGGTTGCAGGCCCGCGTGGAATTCTTCCTCCTTACCGAATAATTGCCGTTTCAAGTCTCTAGGTTTCAAGACACCTTTTATATAACAATCAACATTACCACCTGTGTCACAAATCAAAACCATAGTTTTTTCCTCCTTTCTGCTGGCAATAACACAGTTGCTGCAGGCGCAGTCCTATAAGTTAAACGAGCGCAACTATGATTTTGAGACACGGAAATACATGTATCAGTGCCACTGGATATGCACTGGCGACACACTCAAGACAGATACTACCGATGACGGGATCATTGGACATCTTATCGATGGATTCTGGTTCTGCAGCTATGAAATACCGCAAGAGTTATGGACCTTCTATATGGGCTATACGCCCCCACCCGATTCTGCAGAGATGCTTCCCGTTACCGCTGTCACACGTGTTGAGATTGACACTTTCTGTATGCGTATGAGCAAAATGACCCGCAGACACTGGCGTCTGCCGACAAAAGAGGAATGGCTGTTTGTTTACCACGGAGGAATGTTCAGCGAGGGATATCGCTACTGTGGCAGCAACCGTCCTGAATGGGTGGCCTGGTACAAAGGTACAAGTGGTGGAAAGCCCCAGGAGGTGGGTCAACGCATCCCCAACGAAGTGCAGATATATGACATGCTGGGCAACGTTGCAGAATGGGTCACTGACGGCGACACCCTTGTTGCTATCGGCGGCTGCTGTCTTGACCCATCACCCAAAAACAATCCCAACCACCTCTACACCAATCCTCCACCCGAAGCAATAGGTTTCCGAATCCTTTGCCACGAACCCCAATGGTTTGCGCAAGATTAACATAGTAAAAAAATATAACCCCCCCATGGAATCAAGAAAAGTCAAAGTTGGCATCGCACAGATGGCCTGCGGCCCCGACAAAGAGAAAAACATAACACGCTATACCGAGAAAGTGCGGCAGCTGGCCGCCGAAGGTGCACAGATAGTCTGTCTGCAGGAGCTTTTCGCTTCCCTTTACTTCTGCGACGTGGAAGACTACCACAATTTCCGTTACGCAGAGCCCATCCCCGACGGCCCCACCACCCAACATTTCATGGCACTTGCCAAGGAACTTGGCGTAGTCATCGTTTGCTCGATGTTCGAGAAACGCGCCGAAGGACTCTACCACAACACCACCGCTATTATCGATGCTGACGGGAGTTATCTGGGTAAATACCGCAAAATGCACATCCCCGACGATCCCGGTTACTATGAGAAATTTTATTTCACACCTGGCGATTTAGGTTACAAAGTGTTCCATACACGCTATGCCCGCATCGGTGTCCTGATTTGCTGGGACCAATGGTACCCTGAAGCCTCGCGCATCACCGCCCTTATGGGAGCTGAAATCCTCTTCTATCCCACCGCCATCGGCTGGGCTGTCGACCAAGACCAGGCAACCAACGACGAACAGTACCAAGCCTGGCAGACCATCCAGCGCAGTCACGCTGTCGCCAACGGCGTCCCTGTGGTCAGCGTGAACCGCACCGGTCGCGAAGGTGACATGCAGTTCTGGGGAGGATCCTTTATGACCAACGCCTTCGGACGACTCCTATGGCAAGCGCCTCACCTCGAAGAATGCACACACGTGGAAGAATTGGACCTTGCCGATAGCGACAAATACCGCCGCCATTGGCCCTATCTCCGCGACCGCCGAATTGACAGCTATTCCCCCATCCTGAAACGCTACATCGATGATTGAAATGCATCGAGTCAGCCAATTGAGCGAACTTTACAACCTATCAACACATCATAATAAATAATGATTACTTCCCCTACACCTAAAGACCGCGGTTTTTACATGCCGGCAGAATGGGAAAGACATGAAGCCACATGGCTCAGCTATCCCCACAACGAAGATTCATGGCCGGGAAAGATTGAAACCATCTTTCCCTCTTACCACCTCTTCATCAAAACACTTACCGAGGTGGAAACCGTCCATATCAATGTACAGGATGAAGCGATGGAACAACGGGTGCAACATGCACTCAAAGCTGTTGATGCCTTCATGGTCAATGTCGAATTCCATCGGTTCCCGACCAACGATGCCTGGTGTCGCGACCACGGTCCGGCATTCCTTCTTAACCGAAAAGTGGCAGGCATGCGCGCATTGGTCAACTGGAACCACAACGCGTGGGGCGGGAAATACCCCTATGAACTGGACACCCAAATCCCAGCGCACATCGCCAACTATCTGGGCATGAAGATGTTTAAACCAAACATCGTCATGGAAGGCGGTTCCATCGATGTCAACGGTAAAGGGGATTTACTGACCACAGAATCGTGTCTGCTGAACCCTAACCGAAACCCTAACCTCTCCAAAGAGCAGATTGAAGAACATCTCCGCGCCTACTACGGTGTTGACAACATCATCTGGTTGGGCGATGGCATTGTGGGAGATGATACTGACGGACATGTCGACGACCTCAGCCGCTTCGTCAACGAGGACACCATTATCACCGCCATCGAGAGCAATCCCAACGACGAAAACTATAAGCCATTGCAAGACAACCTGAAACGGCTCAAAGGTTGCCGGCTTGCCAACGGGAAACAGCCCAACATCGTCGAACTGCCCATGCCTTCCCTCGTGGAATGGGAAGGACAACGGCTGCCCGCTTCCTATGCCAACTTTTACATCTGCAACGGACTGGTCATCTTTCCCACTTACAAGTGCGACAACGATACCCGCGCAGCCTACGTCTTGGAAGAATGCTTCCCCACCCACGAAATCGTGGGTATCGACAGCACCGATATCATCTGGGGTCTCGGCAGCTTCCACTGCCTTAGCCAGCAGATGCCCATGTAACCACCCTTATCTTTGAAAAGAGCACATCATGAAAGTACATTTTATTGCCATCGGCGGCAGTGCCATGCACAATCTGGCATTAGCCTTGCACCAAAAAGGATACACCGTCACAGGTTCTGATGACGAAATTTTTGACCCGGCCCGCACACGACTGCAGCAAGCGGGTCTGCTACCCGACAGCGAAGGTTGGCACCCCGAGCGTATCACCGATGATCTCGACGCTGTCGTGCTGGGCATGCACGCCCGTATCGACAATCCCGAATTACTTAGGGCTCAGGAACTTGGTTTAAAGATCTACAGTTATCCAGAATACCTCTACGAACAGTCGAAAGATAAAATCCGCATTGTGGTGGGCGGCAGCCACGGAAAGACTACCACAACAGCCATGATACTCCATGTGCTGCGCCACTGCGGCATTGAGACCGACTACATGGTGGGAGCCCAGCTGCAGGGATTCGACGTGATGGTTCGACTGAGCGAGTCGGCCAGATACATGGTCATCGAAGGCGACGAATACCTCACCTCGCCTATCGACCCCCGACCCAAATTCCATCTCTACCGTCCCCATGTGGGCATCATCACCGGTATCGAATGGGACCACGTCAACGTCTTCCCCACTTTCGAGAATTACAAGGAGCAATTCGCCAAATACATCGACCTCATCGAGGAGGGCGGCACACTCATCTATTGCGAAGACGATTCTGAGGTTTGCGACGTGGTGGCGCACAACAAACGCGCCGATATCGCCAGACTGCCTTATAACGTACCGCAATACACTGTCGAGAACGGCATCACCCGTCTCAACGGCAGCGACGGGAAAGAGATTCCGTTGGAAATCTTTGGTCGACACAACATGCTCAACCTTACCGCAGCCCGATTTGCCTGCCGCGAGATTGGCATCAGCGACACGGCATTTGACGAAGCCATCCAGACCTTTGGCGGCGCTGGCAAACGACTGGAATGCCTGTGGCAGAACGACCACGCGGCCCTTTACAAGGACTTCGCCCATGCTCCTTCCAAATTGCGCGCCACGGTCAATGCCGTCAAAGAGCAATACCCCGACCGCCAACTCATCGCCTGCATGGAACTCCATACCTTCAGCAGCCTGACAGCCGATTTTCTGACCCATTATGTAGGCTGCATGGACCGTGCCGACGTGCCGTTCGTCTATTTCAACCCCCACGCCCTGCAACTCAAAAAACTGCCACCTCTTGACAAAGAGCAGGTACGCAAAGCCTTCAATAACGACCGACTGACTGTTTTCAACGACTCGCACGAGATGCTCAAAGCCGTCCAATCGGCAGCACAAGCATGTGAAGAAAAAGGAAAACCCTACTGCCTTTTGATGATGTCGAGCGGCAATTTCGACGGTCTGGATCTGACGAAACTGAAAATAGAGAACTGAAATCCTCACTCGCACCTTTTAAACCTTTCAAACTAATGAGATCAAAATTCGAACCAGGAGATAAAGTCAAATTCCTTAATCAAATCGGTGGTGGCATTGTCACTAAAGTCACCGACGATTTCGTCTTCGTCCAGGACGACACCGGATTCGATATCCCTATGCAGCCCGATGAACTCATCCGCATGGCAGACCAGCAAGGGGCTGCCAAGATGTTCAACGCCACCATGGAGGAGCACCTCAAAGGGAAAGGCACTCCGCTGCCGTCTGTTTTCGACTCCACCTCGAAGGCGGCGGCACTAAAGGCTGCCGTACCCATTACCCCTGAAGAGGAAATCAAACAATTGAAAAACCAGATTGCCAACCTAAAAGACCAGATTGCCAAACTCAAGAAACAACTCAGCAACGTACAGCAGCAAAACAGCCGCACGCTGACCGACAACATCCTGCTGCAGCACGAGACCTTCCCCGGCGAAGCCGAAGTGGACCTACATATCGATATGCTCTCCGAACGGCCTGCAGATCTCACTCCCCATGAAGCTTTTGAGATTCAGATGCACTACTTCCGTCTTTGCATGAACCACGCTTTCGCCAACAAGATGAAGAAAGTGACCTTCATACACGGTGTAGGCAAAGGCATCCTCAAAGATGAAATCAACAAAGAGCTGAAACAGTACGACAACATCCACTTCTTTGAAGCGCCCATGTCAAAATACGGCGTCGGCGCCACGGAAGTGTATTTTAGATAACCACTAGTAGTCCTAGATAGACTAGACCTACTAGAAATTCTAGAAAAAAAAACCAACCATGAGCAGACAAATCACTATAGGCAACCTGACGCTGGGCGGGGGAGCTCCCGTCCGCGTGCAGAGCATGACCAATACCGACACCATGGACACCCGTGCCACCGTGGAACAGACCCTTCGACTCGTAGAGGCCGGCTGCGAGCTGGTGCGCATCACCGCCCCCGACATCAAAGCTGCTGAGAATCTCGGCCGCATCAAGGAGGAGCTGCTACGCCGCGGCTGCAACGTGCCGCTGGTGGCCGACATCCACTTCAACCCCAAGGCCGCCGAGGTGGCCGCAACACTGGTGTAGAAAGTTCGCGTCAACCCCGGCAATTACACCGACCGAATTACCGGACGCACACAATGGAGCGAACAGGAATACGCCGACGAAGTGAAACAAATTGGAGAGAAGATGTCTCGGCTTATCGACATCTGCAAACAGCACGGCACCGCCATGCGTATCGGCACCAATCACGGTAGCTTGAGCGAACGCATTATGAGCCGTTACGGAAACTCTGCAGAAGGTATGGCGCAGTCGGCCATCGAATTCGCCGAAGTATGCCGCACACAAGGATTTGACAAATTGGTGTTCTCCATGAAAGCCAGCAATGTGAAGGTTATGGTGCAGAGCACCCGTCTGTTTGTCGAGAAAATGAAAGCCCTCGGCATGGACTATCCCATCCATCTCGGAGTGACTGAGGCCGGCGATGCCATGCAAGGTCGCCTCAAAAGTGCCGCCGGAATCGGAGCGCTGCTTATCGATGGCATCGGCGACACCATCCGCGTCTCTCTGACAGAAGATCCGGTGGCAGGAATTCCGGTGGCATACGACATCCTTCAGGCAGTAGGAGCCCGCATTACCCAGCCCGAATACATTGCTTGTCCCTCCTGCGGTCGCACACAATACAACATCCAAGAGGCACTGCAACGCATCAAAGCCGCCACCGCACAATTCACCGGTGTCAAAATCGGAGTGATGGGATGCATCGTCAACGGACCTGGCGAAATGGCTGACGCCGACTACGGCTATGTGGGCAGTGGCGCCGGAAAAATTACATTATACAAAGGCAAAGAAATCGTCAAACGTAATATTGACGAGAAAGATGCAGTCGAGGAACTGGTAAAACTCATCTCCAGCACTCGGACCACCCAATAGCACTCGGACATTCCTGATATGCGAGCAGCCTTGCCCACGGAAAAAAAAAGAACCACAGGCAAGGCTGTTTGCGTACCAAGACACAAAAAAGGACGTCCCCGATTGGGGACGTCCAGCACCATTATGAATTCAACAAAACAATCTTCGTTTTATTGGGGAATTCATTTTTAGAAGTGGTAGTTGAAACCGATGGCGAAGTTGCCCAAATGAGCGTTGAGCGTCTGAGCATCCATGTTGACGCCAAGATCGTAGCTGTGGGTGTCAAAAGCATCGGTGAGTGTCCAGTTGCAAGCCAAGCGAGCCAAGTTAACATAGAGATCGAGAGAGCATTTATCGCTCAAAGCATAGTTCAAACCGGGAACAATGCTAAGGCCGATAGTGGTAAAGTCGTCAGCATTGTCGGTGGTATTGTCAGTCAAGGTATTGTAGTTGTGGCTTTCCATGTGGAGACCGAAAGCAAGCTGAGCTTCGCAGAAAAGAGTGAAGCTACGCCATTCCATCAGGTTGTAACGGAAATACGGAGCAAGATAGAGCGTGTTTTGCCAGTTGGAAGCA
>JAEEGL011244265.1_pt1 | contig 48585 bp, 41 predicted proteins | sample 9134231 | NCBI WGS metagenome assembly JAEEGL01 (sample SAMN16246548, study PRJNA631951) | gut metagenome | biome: gut microbiome; feature: rumen; material: fiber-attached | host: Bos | place: Iran: Karaj | collected 2018-10 | reverse complement strand
TGCAACTTTATCAATAACTCCTGACTCTTTCATTTCGTTCCACAAGTCATTACCTTCACGAGTTCTTTCACCTACACCGCCAAATACTGATACGCCGGAGTGTTCAGATGCAATATTGTGAATTAATTCCATAATAAGAACGGTTTTACCAACACCCGCACCTCCAAATAAGCCGATTTTACCACCCTTTTGATATGGTTGAATAAGATCGATAGCTTTAATACCCGTCTCCAAAATCTCAATCTCTGTATTTTGGTCAACAAGTCTTGGAGATTCTCTGTGAATCGGAAGATATGTGTCTGTCTGAATATCACCCATTTGGTCAACAGGTTCTCCGATAACGTTAAGTATTCTGCCTAAAATTGGTTTGCCTACAGGTATTTTAATCGGCTCGCCGGTATTTTCAACTTTCATACCGCGTTTTAAACCGTCAGTTGATGACATTGCAACAGTCCTGACTCTGTTAGAACCAAGCATTTGCTGTACTTCAGCGATTATAACATGCCCATCATCACAGGTAATTTTAAGTGCGTGATATATCTCCGGCAATTCCCCCTGCTGAAATTCAACGTCAATAACCGGACCGATAATCTGGGTAATCAAACCCTCATTTTTGTTTAAAGTCTGCATAACTAACTCTTCCTCATTTAATAACTCAAGGGTAAAACCCTTACACTCTCTCTCGCTAATTATACAATAAAACAAAGGGTATGGCAAGAATAATTCATAGCCCTAAATACATTGCGATTTGGTTACTATATCCACCAACGGTATCGGTACTAGCCGACGATAAAATTTGTATTCATTATAATCCCCGGGTAAATTGTTCCAATACCTGTATATCATTAAACCTTCTTTTGTTAATTTTTTCGCAAGCGCATCCGCATTCTCGTCCGTTTCCGCTAAATAAGGATAACAAAACGGGCTTGTTACTGAATCCATATTAACCTTTATTTGGTTTGTCTGTCCGTACATTTCATCCAGCTCTGCAAATTTTTCTTTCCGACGAAATACCTCTTGCAGATTATTTGGCTGTTCTATACCCGAGCCGTCCTTTAGCTTTTCATCTTTTATCCAAAGATTTGAACCATTTTCCACATCGCGGAATTTTCGCTCAGAATTAAAACACGCTAAACCGCGAGGTTGTGCATAAAAAGCATGGGCATTATCAACAATCAGGTTCGGATAAATTTCTTCCAATTTGCCAACGTTATAATCACAAATTCCAAAGTAATTCGGATAAAGTATGTAACTGTTTAATGGGAATTCTTGAGCCGGATAAAAATCGTCATCTATGTGATAAAAAAGCGGCCTGCAATTTTCTGCAACAACAGAGTGTCTTATTACATCACACAAATAAAACGGCAGATAAATTTCTTTTATACCAAATTTTCTTACTAAAAATTTTAGGGAATCTCTTGCCAAACTAAATTTGAGTTGCTCATACATGACCGTTGATTTTTAAACCCTATATTCCTTCGTCTTCTTCGTTTTCTTCCTCTTCGGCTTTTGGAGCTTCAATAGTTACGCCCAAATCTGCCAAGGCTGCTTTTGCCTTGGGCGCAAGAGCTGTATCAGAAAAATTTTCAAGTACTGTTTTATAACAATCTATTGCTTCAGGTTTCATATCACGAAGTTTATAAACATTTCCTGCCTTGTAATACAGTGGAGCAAGCTCACTTGCCGTAGCAACGAGCATAGAATTATCGAGTTTTATTTTAATACTTATAAGTAATTCATTGTCTTTTGGAGACAAAAGCGCACGTCCATATATTTTTTTTGTAATATTATCAATGTCATCAGACATTTGTTGAACTTCTTCTTTAGAAAGTTTACCCGCTTTTTTTGCAGCAGATACATCCAAGGAAATTGCTGACAATACTAGAAATCCTGCTATTAACCATGCAAATATTTTTTTCATTTTATACCCCGATACTATTATACCCTACCTATATTATATTAAAAAGTTGATTTTTATCATCAATTAAATGTATGATAAATTTTATGGAAAAGTACGTCTATCAAATGTTTATTTTAGGGCTTGGAAATATTGACAAAGCTTTGGGAAAAGGTCTTGGCGGGGTTATTTTTTTTACAAAAGACATTAATACAGAAAAACAACTAGTAAATGATATAAAAGAAATAAAAAAACAATCTTTAGTAACCCCTTTTATATCAATCGATCAAGAAGGAGGAAGGGTTGAAAGGACAGAAAATATCCGCCCCAAAAGACTTTCTGCAAAATATGCATACGAAAAAGGTATTTTAAAAAAACAGTCCGAAGAAATTGCAAGAGAACTTTCCGAGTGGGGATTCAATCTAAATTTTGCCCCATGCGTTGATGTTAACACAAACCCTGACAATCCTATTATTGGGGAACGTGCATTTTCTAAAAATCCGGATGAAGTTACAGATGGTATGGAAATTGTTGTAAATTCATTACGCAAATTCGGGATTATACCGTGTATAAAACATTTTCCGGGTCATGGCGATGCCGACCAAGACAGTCATTTAACATTACCTAAAATTAACTTATCTCTGGAAGAAATGGAGAGCGTACATCTTAAGCCATTTAAAAAAGCAGTGGACAACAACATAGAAATGATTATGGCAGCACATTTGTACTGTCCTTGTTTTGATAAAAATGAAATCCCCGCATCATTGAGCGCGAACGTACTGGGTTATTTACGGAACAACCTCGGATATAAGGGAATAATAATTTCTGATGATATGGTTATGAAAGGAGTTCAAGCCTACGGAAGCTTGGATGCATGCATAATGGGAATAAAAGCAGGAATTAATATGTTTATTTTCAGAGACTCTAATGAACAAACATTAAAAACCATAGACAGTCTGTGCAGTATTGCAGAACATGACCACGAGCTTAAAGACAAAATTATGAAATCATACGAAAAAATAATTGATTTAAAAGATAAATACGATTTCAAAATTTAACTAAATAAATTGTTACAATTAGGCAATTTTTTCAAAGTGTCCGTTTTATATATAGTATGGTGGTAAAAGTAGGCAATATAAATTCTGTAATGTTTAAAGGCGCAAACCCTGTAACAAAGCCGATTTGTGCTGATTTTGATGAAATAAAAATCACCGAATTAAAGAAAACCGTTCCGGATTTTAATGTACAAACACCACAAAAATATTCTAAACTCGGAATAACAGAGCTTGAAAACGGATTAAAAATCCATTCATATAAACTTGCAAACGGACATAAAGTCACAATAATACCAATGGAAGATTCGCCTACCACCGTAAAGAACTACGTTAATGTAGGTTCTATGAATGAAACAGACGATATTAAAGGGATTAGCCATTTTCTTGAACATATGGCATTTAATGGAACTAACGGCACTCAAGGATACATAAAACTGAGTCGTGGGGATTCTTTCAAGAAAATCGATGAACTTGGTGGCTGGACAAATGCAAGTACAAATTACGCAGTTACTGACTACGTAAACTCAACCCCGCTGCTCGACGATAAGGATTTGGAAACTCAAATCCGCGTAATCGCAGCAATGTCTGAAGATTTGAAATTATCCTCTGACATGATTGAGAAAGAAAAATTCCCCGTATGTTCAGAAATTGATATGATACTGGATAACCCTGAAACAGTTGCAATAGACCAGACCGTACGTAGTTTGTTTAATATCCGAAGCTCTGCGGATGAACTCGTTGGAGGAAGCGTTAATCATATACAAAATTTAGACAGGCAAAAGGTTCTTGATTATTACAATAAATACTACACACCTGACAATATGCATTTGGTAATCACAGGAGATGTAGATCCCGATGAAGTTATGAGCCTGGTTTCTAAGAATTTCCATTCTAATAAAACATCCCAAGGTAAAAAATACGATACAAGACTAACCCCAATACAAAATAGTGTAAGAAAAGATTTTATCACTGATAAAACTTCATCTGCCACTATTGTAATGGGATTTGCCGGCCACAAAACCAACGATATTAAGTCCCAAATGATATCAGACATTGTATCCAATTATATTTCCTCAACTGATTTCGGAATATATGAAGAATTAGAAAAACTTGGAGCATTTATTGGCGTTGGAACCGAAAAAATAAGCACCAATCCAAATAACCCTACTTTTACCTACTTAACCACAGATTGTTCCGATGAGAATTCGGAAAAAGTTTTGAAACTTATATTTGATAAATTTTCAAAAATGAAAATAAAAGATGAGGAAATTTTAAACAACATAAAAAAATCTATGTTAATGAATTATAATGATTCTTTGGAATTTTCATCATATTTAAATAATATTGTGGGAAATTCCACCTTTAACGGTGACTTTGATTATATCGTAAATTACAAAACAATTTTGGAAAATATTACATTAGATGATGTCAATAATTATATTGATAAATATCTGGACCTATCAAAATCTGCAATAACCGTTGTACACCCGGAAACAACCAAAGAAAATATAATGAATAATTATGAAGCCGCAAAATCAATAAGTTTTCAGGGGAAAACAAAAGAGCCTTTCAATATGGATAAAGTTTCCAAAACCACGCTGGATAACAATTATGAAATTGCTTTTGTAGAAACTAAGAATAATAACGTGCCATTCTCTCTAAATTTGTACTATGACATCCCGAAAGACATTAACCCTGCCGCATATATGGTATTGGATTCGGTCTTATCCAAAGGCACAATGAATATGAAGGAAAAGGAATTCTTAAAATACATGGAAAACAATGCAATGACCGTAAGCGCAGATTTGAGCGCAGATAACCTATATCTTTACGGCTATTCTTCCCAAGATAATTTCGAAAACACCGCCATAAAAGCATTGGAACTTCTTAATAATCCGAGGATTCTTGATAAGGAAGTTGAAGATTCTGTTAAAAAGTTGAAAGATATTTTCGAAAGGTACGATAAATCTGCATCAGATTTGTATGAAGAATATGAAGCAGAAAACAATCCGTATTACCATAGAATTGAAGAAATTAGAGAAGGTTTGAATACAATTACAACAGAAGATGTTCAAAAGTTATATCAATACATAATGGAGAATTCAAAAGGAATTATAACCGTCAATCTTCCTGAAAAATCTGTCGATATGAAACAAAGAGCAGAAAAAGAATTTTCAAAATTTCCCGGGGTTAAACCATTTAAGTATGAACCTATACAAATATATAAAGAGAACCCTAATACCGTTGTGTTAACAGAATCAAGAAATGTTTCACAGGCAGAAATTATGGAATCATATAAATTCAAAGCACCGACTGACACGAAAGAGAAATTAGCTTTAATTATGATGAATTCAATATTGTCTTCATCCGACAGCATAGGCTTATTCAACAGCCTCAGAGAAAAAGACCATTTGGCATATAGAGTTAATTCTTCTCTGTGCCGCAACGGAGATTGCGGAGAAATCAACTTGTATATACTGACCTCTACCGACAATAAAGACACGGGCAAGACAAGCTATGACAATGTCAAAAACTCAATAAACGGATTTAACAGACAAATAGGCAAGCTGTTGAATTCAGAATATAAGGACACAGATTTGGAAACCGCCAAACGAGCATTGAAAGCAGAAATTCTGGATAACGAAACTGTTTTTGAAAAAATGGGTTCAATATCAGGAGCTCTCGCTATTGGAAAAAGCTTGGATTACGACAACCAACGCTTTGACATGATAGACGCAATAACCAGAGAAGATATCGATAATATGGCGAAAAAAGTATTTTCAGGCAAACCTGTTTATTCAATAGTGGCATCTCAAGACACAATTGACTATAACAAGGAGTTTTTTGATAAAATAACTCATCAATAATGGGAATAACGCCATACTCTAAATTTTAAGGAATACAGATAAACAATAAGAGTATTAATTTTTGTTAAGCCAAAGTAAGGATTTTTAATACACCCTGAAATGTCTTTTGTTGTATAATAACTTCAATATGACAAACCTTTTAATTAGTGATATAAAGCCTAAACAACCCACAAAATTCGGCACAAATTCCATGATTAAAACTTGTGCTGATGTTCTGGTTGAAACATTGCATGAACTTGGGGTTGATAATGTTTTCGGCTATCCGGGAGCATCTGTCCTCAGCTTATATAATGCTCTTTCCGGAATCAACAACATAAGACACGTCCTTGTTCGCCATGAACAGGCAGCTGTCCATGCGGCGGAAGGCTACGCACGTGTAAGCGGAAAAACCGGAGTAGTACTTGTTACATCCGGTCCAGGGTTCACAAATACAATAACCGGCATAGCAAATGCATACGCAGATTCAACGCCACTGGTAATCTTGGCTGGAGATGTACCCGCAAGCAATAATAAAGGAAAGATTTTTCAGCGTGTTGATATACAGGCAATGGCAAAGACCTGCACAAAAAAAGTCTTTATGCTAACAGCAAAAGATGATATCAGACAAGTTATTAAAGAGGCTTTTGAAGTCGCAAATTCAGGAGGAAAAGGCCCTGTTGTTGTGGCTTTACCAAGAAATATACTGGAATCAAAATATTCCTCTAAGATTACTAAAGAGCCGCATAAAAAGAAAAAACTTCCTATAAAAGATTCTGACCTGGATAAGGTTATAAAACTAATGTTTAATGCAAAATCACCACTAATATTATTGGGCGGCGGGGCTGTTTGCGGAGCAGCTAACGTTAAAAAACTCGTTGCAAAAACCAGAATCCCGGTAATTTCAACCCTTATGGGAATCGGTACTTTCCCATCATCCGATAAAAATTATCTTGGAATGATAGGTATAAATGGTTCTTATCTTGCCAATGCCGCCCTGAACAATTCCGATTTTATTCTTGCACTCGGAGTGAGTTTCTCTGACCGTTCAACATGCAAGAAAATTGATTTTGGCAAGAAGGCAAAAATCGTCAGCGTAAATCTTAAACAAATTTACAGAAATTTCGAATTAGAAATACCGTCCGATATAAACCTGTTTCTGGAAGGCCTTTTGTTTAAGCTTAATAATGTCCCTAAATATAATGATTGGCATGAAAAAATAAGACTTATAAGAGAAGAAAATACTGACAATGAGAATATTTCAAAGGGTTTAAAGTCATCTTCTGTATTAAAAGCAATTTATGAATACACAAAAGAATACGAGCCTATAGTTGTTACTGATGTGGGACAGCATCAAATGGTTACAGCGCAATTTTTTAATTTTAACAAACCGAAAAAATTCATAACGTCAGGAGGGCTTGGTACAATGGGATTTGGGCTCCCGGCATCTATCGGAGCGCAACTCGCCAAACCTAAATCACTTGTATTAAATATCACCGGAGATGGTTCTTTTCAAATGAACCTGCAAGAGCTTGCAACCTGCAGAGAACATAATATCCCCATAAAAATAATTGTTATGAATAATGGCTACTTGGGTATGGTTCGTCAAATGCAAGAAAAAATATACAATAATCTATATCAAGTCAAAATGACGAACCCGGATTTTGTAAAGATATCCGAAGCCTATGATTTATTTGCAATAAAAATTACTGAAAGCAAAGAGCTTATCCCAGCCTTAGAACAGGTAATTTCCCATCAAGGCCCTGCCCTTTTAGATATTTCCATAGATTCATTTGAGGAAATATAGCTATAAGTTTTTGTAAATTTTACTTAACTTATTTTATAAGCACAACAAATTGTGCTATGATATTTGTGGGAGAGAGTATGAAAAATACTGATAAAACAAACAAAAACAAGATTTTTGCAGACAGAATTATGCTGTTGCAGTACGTTTTTGTTGCTCTAGTCGGATTGTTCATACTGTATTTGTTCTGCGTTCAAGTCCTTGACATAAGGCATTTTCGTATAAAAGCGAAGAAACAACGCCAAGCATATTCCTTCGTTATGAGAGGAAATATATATGATAGAAATGGGATAAAACTTGCAACAGATACCGTATATTACGATATTTTTGCAAGAAAAGCTGATTTTGTGCATACACCCGAAGAATTGGCAAAGCTATTGGCTCCTATCCTTAAAATTTCTCAAATAAATCTTACTGAAAATTTAAAACAAGATACCCCGATGATTTTGATAAAAAAAAATGTTGACAGGCATACACGCGATAAAATCGCGCAACTCAACTTACGCGAAATTCCGATGGATAAAAAAAGTATCCGAACATACCCACAGGGCACACTCGCAGCACACGTTTTGGGATACTACAATTTTGATGCAGATGTCGCATCCGGTGTAGAATCTTCCGCTAAAGATAAGCTTGAAAGCGTTTCCAAAGGAGTAAATTTAGAAATAACACCTAAGGGGAAAATTATATATAATATCTCAACCGACCCCGTAGCAGTTACAAGCTCTATTAGAGGCAGTGATATAACATTGACCATCGATGCTGCCGTACAACATATTTGCGAAAAGGCGCTTATGAGCGCTATACAAAAATTCAACGCATTCAGAGGCGCGGTTATCGTAATGAACCCGAGAAATGGTGAAATATTGGCCTATGCAGTTTACCCTTATTTTGACCCTAATAACTTCAAGACTGCTACAAGTTTTCAAACAAAAAACTGGACATTGACAGATGTATTCCCCCCCGGCTCAACATTTAAAACAATAACAATTGCTTCAGCAATGGAGCTTGGAAAAATAAACAAATACTCAAAGATAAATGATACCGGTAAAATCAAAGTAGGCTGGTGGACAATTAAAAACTATGACTATGCGAGAAATCCAAATCCCGGACTAATCGACTTGGTGTATTTGTTTGAACACTCAAGCAATGTAGGGTCAGTATTAGTTGCTCAAATGATGAATAAATATGAGTACTATGACATGCTTAAAAAATTTGGCTTTGGAGCACGAACGGGTATAGACTTGCCTGGGGAATCAGTCGGTTTATTAAAACCGCCAGCAAAATGGGATAGTTCAGACCATGCGTCCATGGGATACGGTTACGGTTCCTCTGTTACAGCGATACAAATGGTGTCAGCCGTGTCTGCAATAGCAAACGACGGCATAAGAGTGACTCCGCACGTCATTAAGTATTCTCCTGAGGAAGAGGCAATAAAAATTAAGCGTACTCAAGTTATGACACCTGAGCATGCCAGAGCAGTAACAGAATTATTAACCGAAAGTATAAATAGAGGCAGATCTCCAATAAAGTCTGACTCGTATAATATTGCAGCAAAAACAGGAACTTCTATAAAACCGAAAGAAAATGGTGCAGGATATACAAATAAGTTGTATACTTCTATTGTTGGGTATATGCCTTCGAGCGATCCTCAAGCCCTAATTTACGTAATTGTAGACTCGGCTCAAGGGGGAGAAATATGGGGTAATACTGTTGCAGCACCTATATTCAAAGAAATTTCCACGCAGGTTGCCCGTATTTTAAATTTGCAACCTGATAAAGGTGTTAAAATATAAAAAGGAAAAGAGGAAAGCATGAAACTTAGAAATTTAATTAACTTAATAAGCTATGTAGATTTGGTCAATTGTGAAGATACATCAATTGAAATTGATGGTGTTTCCTACAATTCAAAGAAAACACAGCCGAATGATATATTCATATGTCTTTCCGGAGAGCACGTAGACGGACACGAATTCGCAGAAGAAGCCGTAAGTAACGGCGCTGTTGTATGTGTCGTTGAAAGGCGCTTAAACCTTGATATTCCCCAAGTTGTTGTTAGCGATACAGAAGAAACTCTTGCAAAAATTTCCGCGGAATATTACGGAAATCCATCCGGAAAAATTAATGTCATCGGAGTTACAGGTACAAATGGTAAAACTACAGTTTCTCATCTGGTCCAGAAATTATATGAAGCTTTTGAGCAAAAATGTGTCCTAATAGGGACTCTTGGGTATAAGTTCACGAGCAACGAACAATATCACCATTCTGGACATACAACACCCCAAGCTCCAGAACTCCAACGGCTAATGTACTTTGTAAACCAACGTGGTTTTGATAATGTCGCAATGGAAGTCTCTTCACACTCTCTGGCTCAACATAGAGTTGATTACGTTGATTTTAGAGGCGCAATCCTTACAAACCTTACACAGGATCATTTAGATTACCATATAACTATGGAGAACTACTTCAGAGCAAAAGCTAAATTGTTTGAAGATTTAGTCGCAGGAGACTTTGCAATAATAAACAATGATGATAAATATGCAGAAAAATTTAAAGAGTGCATTTCTCCAACCGTAAGTTTATACACATATGGAACAAAAAACGAATCAGATGTATTCGCAAAAGATATTCATTTCAATGATAAAGGTGCAAAATTTACCTGCATAGTGAAAGGTGAACAATATAAAGTGAACCTTTTAATGAACGGAATGTTTTCTGTTTACAATGTTCTGGCAGCATTGGCAACAGCACTCGCTGTCGGTTTTGATATTAAGAAAGCAATTAAAGCCTTCGAAAAAATATCAGGCGTGGCCGGAAGGTTTGAAGTAGTTGTTAATAAACCTACCGTTATTGTCGATTACGCACACACCCCTGACGGTTTGGAAAATGTTTTAAAAACTGCACGGGAAATTACGCCGGAGCATGGTAAGCTAATTTGTGTATTTGGCTGTGGCGGTGACAGAGATGCAACAAAACGTCCTAAAATGGGCAAAATAGCAGAGACTCTTGCTGACAAAGTAATTGTAACAAGCGATAATCCGCGTTCAGAAAATCCTCAGCAAATTATTACGGATATTTTGGCTGGATTTAAAAATGTTGCCGAAGTTATAGTTGAGCCTGATAGGGAACTTGCTATTAAAGAAGCATACAAAATAGCCAATGCTAATGATGTTGTTCTTGTTGCAGGTAAAGGGCATGAAGATTATCAGATCCTTGCAGATGGTACAATACACTTTGATGACAGAGAAAAAGTACGAGAGATTTTCATCGGAGCATAGATAGAATGGTTTTTAGAACTCCATTAATCATAGAGCAGCACATACATGGTGCTTTTGGCGTAGATTTTAATACCGTTGCGACAGTAGATGATTTATTTAACATCGCAAATAACCTGTTGAAACATGGGATTGGCGGTTTTTTCCCGACACTTGTAACCGATTCTCTTGAAAACATTCGACGTCAAATTTCATTAATAAAAAAAGCTTCCGAAACTTGCCCTCACATTCTGGGCATTCATTTGGAAGGAATCTTTCTCAATCCGGAAAAGAAGGGCATTCATGATTCGGCATACTTTTTACCTTTAACCGTCGAAAATTACAAGCTTATTGAAGATGATTTTATAAAGATTGTTACTTTGGCTCCGGAACTTGATGAAGGTTTAATCGATTACCTGAGAGATAAAGGTATAAAAATTCAGGCGGGTCATTGTATGGGTGGTGATTTAGGCGCAGTGAATGGTACTACTCATACATTCAATGCAATGTCTGGCATAGATCACAGGGGGAAAAGCACTTCTCTTTCAGCACTTATAGATGATTCTCTTTCTTCGGAAATTATTGCGGATGGAGTCCATGTAAGTAACGATGCTTTGAGATTATTTTTTAAAGCAAAACCAAAAAATAAAGTTATTTTAGTAAGTGATGCATTACCAATTACGTACAGTAACTTAAAAGAAATAACTTTCGCGGGTTCAAAAATATACTATGACGGGGAAAAAGCAACTTCAGCCAACGGGACAATCGCAGGAAGCACGACTTTACTTGATAAAATTGTAAAAAAACTGGGGAACATAGGCTTATTTGATGAGCAATATATTTATAACGTTTATAATTACCACAATTTACCAATAAAAGGTGAAATAGAATGGGATGATTCCTGGAATATAAGCAAGATTATTTACGAAGGACGAGAGATTTTATGACCTGCTTTTTCAGAAATCAGTATGAAGCCTTATATAACGCGAATAAGCCCTACCAGTATGTTGGCGGAGAATTTCTTTCGTACAACAAAGACTTCGATTCTTCGTCAGTAAAATTTGCTTTCGTTTTTCCTGACAAGTATGAAATAGGAATAAGTAATTTAGGTGTACGTATAATTTACGACAGAGTAAATTCGTACAAACGTGCGAGCGAAGGAAGTACTCTAGACCAATATATTTATCCGTTTATGGCAGACAGGGCATATGCTCCGGAAGCTGATTTTAAACCGGAATTTTTGTATGGTGTCGAATCAAAAAGAGCTTTGAAAGATTTTGACGGTATCGGATTCTCACTTCAGTATGAACTTTCGTATCCCACAGTGCTTAAAATGCTTGAGATGTCTGGAATTGGGATAAAAAATTCTGAGAGAAAAGAGGATGAACCAATTGTGTTTGCAGGTGGACCGTGTACCTATAATCCTTTACCCCTGGCGGATTTTATTGATGTTTTTTGTATCGGTGATGGTGAAGAAATGATGGTCGAAGTTTGTAAGGTTCTGGAGCGAACCAAAGGCCTGCCGAGAAAAGACAGAATTTTAGAATTGGCAAAGATAGAAGGTTGCTGGAGCAAGGGAGCAAATGATGAAGTGCAAAAAAGGATTTCACCGTTGTTAAAAGAATATGCGCCAACAGGTTATCCTGTTCCCTTTTCAAACTCTGTCCAGGATAGAGCCGTTGTGGAAATTCGCAGAGGCTGCGGAAGAATGTGTCGATTTTGTCAGCCAGGTCATGTAACTTTACCAATAAGAGAGCGCTCGGCTGAAGATATTGTAAGTATTACAAAAGATCTGGTTAACAATACCGGATATGATGAATATTCTCTGCTTTCTCTTTCTTCAAACGACTATTCAAATATAAAAGAGGTTATTAAGGAATTAGCCGTTGATTTCAATAAACGAAAAATATCCGTATCGCTTCCAAGCCAAAGAATTGACGGATTTAACCTCGAACTGGCAGAACTGACTCAATCAGTCAGGAAATCAACAATAACACTCGCACCGGAAGCCGGAAGTCAGCGATTGAGAAATGTAATTAAGAAGAACATTTCAGAGGAGCAAATAATAAATGCAGCTCTGACTCTTTATGAAAACGGCTGGTCAAAGCTTAAGTTTTATTTTATTTGCGGCTTGCCAACTGAAACACTTAAAGATATGGACGAAATGGCGGAACTTTTAGACAAAATTAAGTACAAAGCCCGGCTTATTAAAAAAGAAAAAGGTCTAAATTATGGCTTTGAGATAACATGTACTTTATCTATATTCGTTCCTAAACCATTTACCCCCTTTCAGTGGTGCGGACAAATGGATTTGGACATTGTAGAAGAACATATTAGATATTTAAAAGAAAAAACGAAACATATCAAAGGCTTGAAGATTAATTATCACGAAAAATTCGTTTCCCAAATAGAAGCAATTCTCACAAGGGGAGATGAAAGCCTCTGTGATTATGTTTATGCACTATATAAAAAAGGTTGTTATCTGGATGCTTGGGGTGAATATTTTGATAAAGATGTATGGCGGGAAACTGCGGAAGAACTCGGATTTACCCTCAAAGAAAGAGCAAAAAAGGAATATGATTTAACGGAAACTCTCCCATGGGATTTTATAAATACAGGTTTGGATAAAGAGTGGCTGCAAAAGGAATATGAACTTGCACTTATGCAAGGATGTGAATTTAACCTGCAGGAAACCTGCGAGCATAAGTGTGTTCAATGCGGAGTCTGCAAAAATTTAAACACGCATAAAGTTCTTGCAAAACCATACAGAGCTTCCAAAAAAGCACAAGGGGTGAATAGAGAAAAAGAAAAGATTGATCCTACAAGGGTTCATCCGGATCCGAACATTCCTGTTTACAGGTACAGATTGAAAATTACCAAAAAAGGATTATTAAAATATTTTTCGCATCTTGACTGGCAAAACACATTTCACAAAGTGCTTGCAAGAACAGGACTGCGTGTCGCATACTCACTGGGATTCAATCCGACAATGAAGGTTTCGATGGGAATTGCCTTACCATTGTTTGCAGAAAGCGAAGGAGAAATTGTTGATATTGAAATTCTTGATAAAATTTCCACTGAAAAATTAGCAGAATTGATTAATAAAAAATTGCCGGACGGAGCAAAAATAATTTCCGTCAGAGAAGTAGAAAGGTACTGCCAACCTATTGAAACAGAAGCTCAATGGGCAGAGTATAAAATAACACCATATATCAAACAAAATGCAAAAGAACTTTACAATTATGAAAAATTTGTGTATGATGTGGAAGATGTTTTGTCTTTGCCAGAAATTTTATTGACAAAGAAAAACAAGAAAGGTTTAGAAAAAACAACAGATATTAAGAAATCTGTCGGTTCGCACAGATTTGAAAACGGAAGTCTGTTCATATACCTTAAAACAGGTCAGGGTTCTGATGTGCCTGCTCTCAGGGCAGACAGTTTGATGGAGTTGATTGCTCCAGATCAAATTTTTGAAGTCACAAGATTAAAATTCCTTGACGAAAAGCTAAGAGAGTTGTAAAAGTAAAGGATTTAGATATGAAAGAAACAAATTTGCCCAACAAAATTATAATAGCTGAGCGTGATAATATCGCTGCTGTTATGGAAAACGGAAAAGTTTCCGAGTTTTATGTACACAGAGGAGAAATTATCCTCGGCGATGTATATTTGGCACAAGTTGAAAACATTTTACCCAGCATTGAAGCTGCATTTGTAAATGTAGGTTCAGACAAGATGGGATTTTTACATGCCCAAGACATAAGTGGCAAAGGTGCTTTGCAGGATAAGTTAAAACCGAAACAAAAATTAATTGTTCAAGTGGTTAAAGAGCCGACCGGACACAAAGGCCCTCGTGTTACTACAGAGATTTCACTTCCGGGTAGATTTTTAGTCCTTATGCCGAATGAAACGGGCGTAAATGTTAGTAAAAAGATTACTTCTGCCAAAGAAAGGGCAAGGTTAAAATCTGTTGTTAATCTTTTAAAACCTGTAGGTGTTGGAATAATCGTAAGAACAGAAGCCGAAGGTCAAACGGAAGCAGATATTCAAGAGGATTTGGAGATACTTTTAGAAAAATGGAATAATATCATCACATCCGCTGAAAGTATGACTCCGCCTAATCTTTTGTACAGAGACCAAGACTTATTATACAGAGTCATAAGAGAAGCTTGCAATGAAGATACCCAAGAAATCATTGTGGATACGGGTTTCGCACTAAATAGAGTCCAAAATCTTCTCCAAAATTGGCACATGAATAAAAATATAAATGTCACGCTGTACAAAGGTTCCGAGCCGTTATTAACCGCTATGGATATCCACAAAGAAATTAAAGCTGCCTTAAATATGAAAGTTAACCTTCCGTCGGGCGGATATTTGTTTATCCAAACAACCGAAGCCCTAACCGTAATTGATGTTAACAGTGGTAAATTTACGAATTCTGCGACTCAAGACGAAACTATTCTAAAAACAAATATTGAAGCAGTACACGAAATTGCAAGACAATTAAGACTGCGTAATATCGGTGGTATGATTATTATTGACTTTATTGACATGCTCAGTCGTGTCGATAAACTTGCAATGATGGAAGAACTTGAACTCGCAATGGAAGCTGATAAAGCCAAGCCACAAGTCGGACAGCTCTCTGACTTAGGACTTGTTGAAATGACAAGACACAGACAGGGACAAGCAATAAGCGAAATTTTTGCCAAAAAATGTCCTCACTGCCAAGGAAACGGGTACATTATGGAAGATATTAAGTTTGCTTCCGCAACTGCAGAGGGAGAATACAGAGCAAAAGCCGCCAAAATTAAACTTCCTATGAATAACAAGAAAAATAAGTTTAATAAATTTAATAACAACCAGCCTCAGAGCGAACTCAAAGAAGAAACACAAATTCAGGAGGAAAAGCTTGAGATTCAGGTTAATCCTTCAACAGAAGCTCAAAATGAGATTAAAGAAGTTCAAGAGGAAAAAGAAAGCAAAAGAAGAAATTCAAAAAAACCTCGTTTTGACAAGAGAAAAGTAAAACAGGAGATTTTAGATAATACCACTGCCTCCACTGTTATACCAAATGAAGCGGTGCTTGAACCAGTACTACCTACTCAAATTGAGCCTGAAGTTAGCGCGGAAACAGCGGTTGAGGATGCTGCAAGTGATAAAAAGTCAAAAAAACCTACTCGATCACGCAGACCTAACAGAAATTCGCAGAAGAAAACCAAAACAACTCAGAAGAAAACAAAAAGCGATGAAGAATAAGATTTTATCAATAGCTATTACATTGACACTTTTACTGCCCGTCACCGCATGGGCGGTGGATGATATCGTTAAGCCGACAGAAAACTCCATATCTACAGAAAGCCTTTCCTACAATTCAGAAGCGAACTCAAATGAAATATTAGAAGAGGAAACAATAGAAACGGAACCTGCGACAATTAATGAACAAACTGCAAATATTCCATACAAAAAACCGATAAGCAAACGTAAATTGGTAAAAAAATTCTTATTAGCAATGTTCGCGGTAGGACTTTCTTCAATAGCATTGTATGCGGGATTAACCCTATACAATAAAATTCGTGAAGGTTCTCCTATACAAGTAAAAACTCCTGATGGTGAGACTCCTTTGTCTTCACCCGTTGATATGGAAACTGCAACAAAAACCTTTTTAGAAAAAACTAAGTGGAATTAAAAATACCTTAATTATTTATGACACGTGAATTTGATTTTTATATAGTACCAACGCCGATAGGAAACCTTCAGGATATTACACTTCGTGCAATTGAAGTGCTAAAAAGCGTGGATATTATTGCCTGTGAGGATACCAGAACAACACAGAAACTTTTAAATCACTATGGTATTGGGACAAAATGTATCTCTTATCATAAATATAACGAAAAGGAACGAGTCAACTTTTTTATAGACAAATTAAGAGATGGTAAAAAAATTGCTCTTGTATCTGATGCCGGAACTCCTCTTATTTGCGACCCTGGAGCAGTAATAATTCCGGAGATTATCAAAAATAATTTTTCAGTAACCGCACTCCCTGGAGCATGTGCCATTACTACATTCTTATCCCAAATACCTCGAGAGAATGAAATCTTTACCTTTATCGGTTTTATGCCAAGAACAGAAGCGCAAATAAAAGCCATAATAACAAAAAATGTTTCACAAAATATCGTTTTTTATGATTCCCCCGAACGAATTCTAAAAACATTAGCTATTATAGGAAAATATCGTAAAAACGCCAAAATTGCCTTGGGACGTGAACTTTCAAAAATGTTTGAAGAAGTTGTAATTGATAAAGCTCAAGATGTCCTAAATCATTTTAAAGAAGGAATAAAAGGTGAAATTGTTTGTATGCTTTATTCTGAAAAAAATAGCAGCATCGCGGAGATTGAGCAAAAAGCGAGCATTTTAAAGAACAAGGGATTTAAAAATAAAGAAATTTCGGTGATTCTTTCCGAATTATTTGATTACAATAAAAATGATATTTATAAAATAGTTCTGTCTCTGGACAAGTAATCTCAATAATCAATATTATAAAAGTATATAAAATTGGCATTATTATTTAATAATGTTTTAAGTTGTGTAACAATTTTTAATAAAATTGCTTAAAATAGGCAATTTTTGAAAAGAAAAATACTTTATATATATGTAAGGGCAAATGGAGATAAGATAAAGTAAGACAAAAATAAAATAGAGTTCAATTTAGAACGATATTAAAAAACGAGATTTCTTTTTATACTCTCTCTTAATATCCTCGTGTTTATTTAATGTTGCCAATTCTCTCTTGGCAACTTTTTCTTTTGCAAATCTTTAACAATGTTTTAGCACTTATATTTAAAGGAATATTTCTTTCATAATAATCAAAAGCCGAGAATTTAATTAGATTCTTAATTATATTGAGTTTTATTACTAAATTTGGTATAATCTGAACAAGAATAAGAAGAAGAGGAAAATTATGAACAATATTGTTATCTATTCAACAAAACCTATGCCCGAATTGGAAGCCATCCTGGCTGATATCGATGAAGCTGATGTTAGAACTGTTGATATAGCAAAAATGAAAGAATATGCCCTTCTAAATCCGTCACTTTTTATTGTTACGGATATAGAGTTAGCAAAAGATGCACTTATGACAAATAAGTTTCCTTGTCCTATTTTGTTTTTAGGTCAGGTAAGACGCGACATAACAGTTCGTGCCGAAGGTTTTGATTTTATAACCAATCCACAAAATACTGATGAGTTAATCGTCCGTGTGAATGCATTACTGAAAATAAAAGAAAACAAAGATAAACTGGAGAAAGTTAGCACGACTGATGATTTAACAGGTCTGCATAACAGAAAATATTTACAAGAACGTTTAGAAGAGGAAATATCACGTTCAAAACGTTATGGAACAAAGCTTTCTTGTATACTCTTTGATATAGATTTCTTTAAGGTCGTAAATGATATGTATGGTTACGAATGGGGTGACATATTGCTCAGAAATATAGCAAACAAACTTGATGCAATGCTCAGAAAAGAAGATATCTTAACCCGTTATGGGGATGAAGAGTTTTTGCTTGTACTTCCCAATACTTCGGAAGAAAACGCATTCTTATTTGGCGAAAGATTCAGAAGAGAAGTCGAAAAGATGGAGTTCATCCCTGCAGGAGAAGAGGAAGCTCACAGAGTTACTGTTTCCGGCGGTATTTCAACATTCCCCTGCATGCAAGATGTTGAAGAAGACGCAAATACAGTAATAAGATATGCAGAGCACGCCCTCTATAATGCAAAACATCGAGGAAGAAATAAAATTGTACAGTTCTCACAGATGAACTTGGAAATGTAAAAACAAAATGGTGTTCAAAATTGAACACCATTTTTAATATTACAGTTCCCAATATTGCAGTTGAGATAAAACCCTCTTAACAGCCTCCGAATCCAATCCCACAATGTTTTCAAAGCTTCCCTCATATTTTTCTATATAACCTGCGGGCATCTCCTGTATCCCGTAGCTTCCTGCTTTGTCCAGAGGTGAATATTCACTTATGTAGTCATTTATCATGCTATCAGTTAATTCATTGAACCGAACATAACTTGTTGTTGAAATCAACGCGGCCTTGTTTATTTTTGTATTTATTCCACAAATTGATGTTACAACAGAATGAGTTTCTCCGGATAATTCTTTAAGCATTTTGAACGCATTTTCTTTCGTATGAGGCTTCCCCAAAATTTTATTATGTAACACAACTACTGTATCTGCACCAATAACTATAGAATTTTTATCTACCCGTCTTACGACATCCAATGCTTTTTGAGTCGCTAAGTCTTCTATCAAATCATAAGCGAAGATATCCGTAGCAAGTTGCTCGTCATAATTGGAAGGTATAACCTCAAAATCTAAACCTAAATCGGACATGATTTTTTTTCTTCTCGGCGAATTTGATGCAAGAATTATCTTAACCATTAATCCCTTTCTTAATACCCATTTTTTATAAATTCTCTGTTACGAAAACCCGCGCCCAAAGAACGTGCAATTTTTTCACACTCAAATACGTTTATCTTGTGAATTTCATCAAAACCGGAGACCACACTCGCAGTCGTTTTTATTCCGGCATTGACGCATTCCTTTATAAAATCTTTGACCTCTTCATATGCATTGTCAATCTTTGGATTACATATTTCGCTATACTCTTCGGCGTTATCTGAATTTAAACTCACGGATACTTCATCAAGAAGGCCTTTAAATTCTTCGAGCACATTTGTTTTGTAGATTGCGTTTGCATGCCCGTTAGTGTTCACTCTTATCTTTATTTCGGGATAATTTTCCCTCAGATATTGCGCAAAATTTTTCATCATATCTTTCTTCAAAAACGGCTCACCATAACCGCAAAAAACTACTTGTTTAGGGGTTGGTTTATAACTCTCAAACTGGTTAATGATATCGTCCAATGTATAATGATCGTCATGCCACATCTCCGCTCCGCAAACATCATCTTTTTGCTCTCGCAGACAAAAAATACAAGAATTAGTACACGCATTAGTTAAATTTACGTATACCGTATCCGGCGATTTATCCTCTGTAATTGAATAAACAAGTGTATACATATATGCCCTTTTTATTACGTTCATTTTATCATATAATGTGTTATAATCAATAGAAGAAAGAGGGCTGACATTATGAATAAAAAAGGATTTACTTTATCGGAACTTTTAGTAGCACTGGGGATTGTTGCAGTGGTAGCTGCTATAACAATTCCTGCAATTCACAAAATTATGCCTGATAAAGATAAAGGTGCTGTATTAAAAGTGTACAAAACCATAAGCGAAATAAACCAAGAAATATTCAATAATCCGAGTTTATATAATTTTAGCGATAGCGCATGCAATGGTTCCTCAGAAATTATACAATGTTCTTCCGCCCCACAAGACGGTAAACACCCTACGGCCGCCCGTTTTAAAAAGTATCCGATACTTCTTATTCAACATCTGAATTTAGCTGATCACTCCGTTTCAATGGGCGCTACTGGTGACTGCCAGTTCGATACCGCAGATGGTCTTACTTGGATAATTAAACATGTGGAAACCGACTACAGTGGAGCAAAAAAACCAAAATCCTACAAAATCACCATCGTAACCAATAACAGCAATCGGGACAATAGCTGCACTTACAGTCATTCTTGCAAAAATCCTGGAAGGTTTAGTTTTAAAGTAAACGGTAACGGTTCTGTTGAGGGAGCAGACAGTTTAACAAAGGCATATTTGCTTAATCCTAACGAAATAAACAGCAGAACGGCAGACCTAAAAAAAGCCGAAGAAATTCTTGGTCCACTTCAACACTATCGTTAAAAATAAAAATACCTCAATAGGCTAAGACCAAATTGTTAAAATTTGGTTAATTTTGGGATGTTTTTTTGAGAACAGAGCAATAATATAAGTGTAAGAACTGCAGACGCAAATAACAATAGAGTTACGAACGCACAAGAGCGACCCGCAGTTTACTAGTTATCACATTATGGCTTAGCCGCTCAACCAAACAATTATGTGCCTTGCACAAAGGGGGTAAATATGAAATTCTTGATTAAAAAAACACCTGACAACTTTATTCAATCAGTAAATGATGAAATCAGTTCTATATTGAATCGTAATTTTGACAGCTATTTCCCAGAATACATCTACAACGATGATATGTACAAATGCGCAATGCCTGTTGAAATAGATGAAAAAGAAAAGGAATATTTAGTAAAAGCCGAACTTCCTGGAGTAAAAAAAGAAGATCTTGACATTGACCTTGAAAAGAACAGATTGACCATCAGCGCAAAACGAGAAGAAGAACACAAAGAAGACTCTAAAGGATTCAGAAAATCCGAGTTTAAGTATGGTGAATTCTCCAGAACTGTTTACTTCCCGGAAGAAATTGATATTAATAAGACAAATGCCAAATTAGAGCATGGCATTCTGAGAATTGAAGCTCCAAAATTGGATGCAGAAAAAACCAGCTCGAAAAAATTAACAATATCATAATTAGATTTAATTAATTTAAACAGAGTGGCGGTGCATGTTACACCGCCACTCCTTTTATACGACTTATCCTACTCTTATTTTGTAATGAATTGTAAAAATTACACTCATTTGCTTGCATTATTTCTTTATAACCGTTATACTATATTGGCTTAATCAATAACCAATTGTAACAATTTTGCCGAAATTTGTAACAAAAGAGCAAATATTAAGATTCAAAATACTTTATTAAATATATGAAAGTACATTAGTAAGGGTTAGTGTCGTTGAGAATACAGCAGCAATATTTATCTGAGAATAATGTGCAGCCGATAAGAAAAGACTCGCATATCAATGATAGCACACCAAATTTTAAAGCAGGCGGTGCTGCTTTTGGTGTTGTTGGATCAGCTATGCAATGGATTCAGGATAAAGGTTTTATTGCTTCATTTTTGATTCAAGACGGACTTGGAATGACTGCTCCGCGTGTTGGAACAGCCTATATGCGTGACAGGGAGGTTACGGGAGAATTCAATTTCCATGAAGGAAAAGAAGTTCTTTTAAGAGAGGGGCTAACCGGACCGCTCATGATGTCAATGGCACCTATTATGATGGCCTTGGCGTCCCTATGCGGAAAATCCAATACTATGAATTCCCAGTTAATAAAAAGATTTGGTAACACATTTAAAGAAATGATTTCAAGGCCGGGATTTAAGAAAGACCTGCTTAATAATAAGTCTGGACTTAAGAAAGTGTACCTTGAACACAATGTAGACTCTATATTAAAAAATACCTTAGGCGAAGGTAAGTATCAAAAGGCTGACATTGAATACATCATGGATCAGTTGAAAAAATATGACAATCCGCCTGAAAATCCTGATGTAAAAGGTTTATTCAAAAAAAGAAATTATAGAAAAGCCGTTCTGAATGATATTCAAGAACATATTAACAGCATCAAATATAGTCAATCTACTGAATTGGATATGCTAAACAACGTAAAAGTCAACAGCAAACATGATCCAGTAAGAGCCTACGACACAAGAGATGCTTTTGATTCACTAATGAAATATGCTGATGACATCATTACAAACAATAAACACCTTTCTGAATTTACAGAAGATACTGCGGAAAACTTCAAGAATACATCTGTGGCTAAAAGAGTAATAACAACAATCGCAACCATTGCAGCCACTCTGGCTGGAATGTCCTATATACCTAAAATTTATGCAAAAAGTGAAATTTCCCCTGGTGCACGTACTGCTATGCAGTTAAGAGAACAGGAAAAATTGGCAAATTCTGCTGCAAACAACGAAAATACTGAAACTGATAGCGTATCATTTAAAGGAAAACCAAACAAAAATTGGTTATCTAAACTCGGGAAATTTATCAGCGAACATCAAAACGAAAATTTTTCCTCAGAATTAGAATATAACGGCCATAACTTTACAAATACTTTGATGGCATTGCTTTCTGTAGGAGGCTTGTTACTGCCTAGAGGCCTAAGAGCTGTTAATCGTGCCCAAATTGATGAAAACGGCAAAAAAGATTATACAGAATTGTATGAAATCCTCATCCGTGACCTCGCATCAAGCCTCTCTGTAATTTTTGCAGTTCCTATGCTCACCAGAGCTTTCGTTACCAGTTATGAAAACAAAACCGGTTTTGTTCTGATGCACAAAGACAGAACTCAGTCTAAATGGAAAAACTTTATTGATTTAATAAACCCATATAGTAAAGCCCATGTACTAACAAATAAGGAAATAGAAGCTCTCTACTACGGTGTTGATTCAAGTGAAAAGATAACAAATTTCTGTAAATACATAGATAAAAATAACGGAGATTTACAAAAAGTATTTGCCAAATCTGAACATGCGTCAGAAGTATTTAATGAACATACTCTAAAACTTTCTGACATAGAAAATCTCGGCAAGAAAGAAAAGAATGCGAAGATTATTGAAATGTTTGAAAAATTAAATAAAGATAGCAATAATAAGGAAGAACTCAATCGTTCAATAAAGAAATTAATGCAAGATTCCGGATTAAAATCAAAAAGTAATAAATTGCTGTCTTATGCAAAGGGTTTAAATTCAATGCCTGCAGCAATTGCCACATTTATAATTTCACCAATAATTCTGGGTTGGTTTATTCCTACAATAACCTATGCAAATACACGTCGTATCCACGCCAAACATGAACGCGAAGCAAAAGAGAGTAAGGTAAATACAGCTGCATAAATTACAGGTAACTCGAAAGAATTGATTTTACATAATTTTGTGTTTCGGGGTATGGTGGAACACCGTCATATTTATCTACAGCATTCGGGCCAGCGTTATAAGCAGCCAATGCGAGAATTATATTACCATTATACTTATTAAGCATAGATTTTAAGTACTTTACACCACCCTCAACATTCTGTTCAGGATCCAGAGGATTTGTAACGCCCAAACCTTTTGCAGTAGAAGGCATCAGCTGCATCAGGCCCAAAGCGCCTACCTTTGATTTTGCATTAGGATTGAACCCCGACTCCTGTTTTACCAATGCATTAACAAGTTTTTCATCAACACCATGTTTTTTAGCGACCTTTGAAATTAAATCTTTGATATTGGCCCGGTTTGTATAATCGGGCTTGGAAACCGCAGCAGCAGTCTCCGTATATAATTTCGCATTAACTCTTGTTGACGGATTTGTAAGTAAGTCGCCAAATTTTGTTTTTGCACCGGCCTGCAATACCTTATCAAAAGAAACATTATTAGGATTATTTGTCAATCCGTCTTTAGCCTTTTGAACCGGTACCCACTGAGAATTTATACTATTAATCTGATTATTCATTTGAACAGCTCTTTGCATAGCACTGGACTGGCCGGATGACGATAGCAAATTTTGAATCATTGATGAAAACATATTTAGTCCTTTCACATAAGAATTACGTATAAAAAAACATAATCTTTAGCTTTTGTATGATTAAATACACTAAATGGTTTAATTATTAAATTACCTTTGTCAATTTAAATGTTAACAATATAGCTTTTTTATATAGATTATGATATTATTTATAAGAAAACTAGGGAGAGTATGTCTGTGAATAATGACAAATTTTTAATAGAGCGGGAAGATGTTGTAGTTGCACAAAATATAGCCGGCACAATTGTCGATAGAGAACGTCGTTTAAGCGCCGTTGCAAATGTTTTGGCAGCAAAAATAGCTAAAAGGTACTTTCAGGATACCGAAGTCGACACTGAATCCGGTATGCATAATGTAGCGCCAATTTTGGCTAATATAGACATTTCGGATATCTATATCAAAGATAACTACATTGACGTAAGAATTTACTTCAATGAAAACGAATTATGTGTTCCTAAAATTCATTTTGATTTGGACATATTGCCCGTTGCGTACATGTTTATTAAAGTTTCTGAAGATATTTCAGAAGCACAGGTTATGGGTTTTGTTTTTCCCGAAGATATAAACACTGCAAATAATGTTAACAATTACTACTTTTTGAATGAAGATGACTTAAAATCAGCCTATGATATGGAATCCAGATTAATTACGGTGGAAGATGATGAATATGATTCTGATTTTGAAAAATCAGTTTATGATTATCTTGATGGGCAAGATATTGATATAAAAGAATTTTATAAACATCTAATATTATCCCATTCTTCAAGAATCTATTTGCAAAATGCATCCAAGGCATATTATATGTATAATCTAATGTTTTCTGAGGGCAATACACAGGATGAAAACACTGAACCCACATATGACAATGTAAAAACAGATGAAAATACAACAGATTCTGAGAATAATGAAGTTGAGGCTTTTGAACTTGCTACAGAAGGTAATGCATCAGATTTATTGTTAGAGACACCATCTGATGAACAAACATTAGAATTAATCGACAGTGGCGACAGCGCCAGTATTCTTGAAGAAACCGGAGATGGAAGTACACTGCTTGAAAATAACGATTTCGCAGAAGTAGGGTTATTTAATGTTCAAGAAAATAGTGGCATGGAATCAATGCCAGATGCCGAATCCGTAACAAGTATACCTGGAGAAGAAGATGAGGACGAGGATGATAATATCATAGAAGAACTTCCGGAAGAAGCTCCTCAGGAATCAACGGATGATAACGTAGAACCTGTTAACGAATTACTTGAAGAAACTGTACTTGATGAAATGACTCCGGAAGAAGTACAAAATGATGAAGTTCCTCAAAATATTGAAGAAGAACAGCAAATAGAAGATGAGTTTGATGAACTCTCAAAATTCGATTATAGTACAGAAATAGAACCCAGTATTTCAAGCATTGAAGCTGGCAATATAGATGATAATGTACTTACAGAGGAGATGCTGGAAACAGCTGATAGTATGGCTCAGGTCGATGACACAGAATCTAAGCCACATACCGAAAATGAAGAACAGCTCGATAATCTTTTTGATGGGGGGCATGCAACTGTTAATACTTCTAAGAAGAAAAAAAGCTCCGTAATTCCTTTACTTGGATTCTTGGCAGTAGTTTGTGCCCTTGGGTATTTTGGTTATACGAAGTATTTTACACAAATGCCTGACCTTAAAAACAAACCAGAAACAGGAGCCGAATCCACGACAAGTATTCTACAAGATAAGAAACAAAAAACAGAAGATGTTGCAATGCCAAACGAGACGGTTGAAAATGATGTTATACCAAAACAAGAAAATGAAGCTGTTTCGGATGGTATTCCTGCAATTGAACAGAATTTGAATGCTTCAATTGATGTCGCAAATCTATCCGTCAATTGGGAGGTTCCTTTGACATATGCAAATAATGCCACCGCTAAAAGATATTTCGTAAAAATAGGCAAAGTCCTGCAGCTGAATTTAAAAACAGAATTGCTGCCTATAAGCAGCCCACCTATAACCAACAAAATAACTATTGAACTGGTATTCAACAGCACAACCAATAAATTTGTAATTGATAAAATGATAAATTCCAGCGGAGTGGCAATCGTTGACAAAGTAATAAAAGATACGGTAACCAGAGCTTTGAATATGAATATGAGCATGAACATGAGCGTATTTTCAAATTTACAGGGAAATCCGATACTTGTTATAAAACTGTGATAGGAAAGTTAATATATGGAAAAATATTATGATTTAATCGTTTCACTAATAAAATCAAATAGGAGATATCCGGGGTGTGAAGATATTCTGGACTCTATCGTTGATGATGTGTATGCACATGCCAATGTTGTGCTTAATACTGTTTCAAATGAAAGTGTTGTAACCTCATACTTAACTAAGATTGTCACAACATCAATGATTACCGTTCCCAAAAGACTCGGAGTAGTTCATAAAAAACAAGAAACTATTGAATTCCCAGAAACTGAAATGCAGGAAATTATACCTTCTGAAGAGACTGTTGATGTTCAAGAGACCTCTTTAGAAACTGAAGCAGAAACAGAATTAGATCCGGTTGAAGATACCTTAGAGCTTCTTGGAGAAGAAGATAATATCGAAGAATCTCTTGACGAAATTAATCAATATGATGAAGACGAAGAAATCGTTGAAGAAAATGAAGAACAACCGGAAGTTGAGGCTGATGAATTTATAGAAGAAGAAGAAGAAGAAGAAGAAGAAGAAATTGCCCCAGTAGTTGACAAAACTCTTGTTGACAGAATGATTAATGGTGTCCCTCAGGAAGAAAATATTTCTGAAATAGAGAAATTTGAGGAAGAGGAAGAGGAAGAAGAAACAGGCGAAATTTCTGACATCACTGAAGATACAATTGAGGAGAATCTCTTAACCACAGAAGATGCAGAAGAATTACCTTTAGAATTGGCTGAAGAGGCAGACTTGGAACCTGTAATTGAAGAAGCCGCTTCCCTTGAGGATTTTGATATTGACGAAGCTGCAGAATCGCCTAACGAAGAAATTTACGAATCTGATGAAGAAGAAATTTCCGAACCAGTTGAAAGTGAAGAAGAAGTAATTGATGAGGATAATGCCGTAGATTCAGAATATGAATGCCCGTCATTCAAAGATTTGGCATTTACACCGAATAAAGAAGATATAGACTTTAGTGAAATACTTCCCGAAATTGATGCTTTGGACTCAAAACATCCGGATTTAAATATTTTAGAAATTTTTAACCTTAAATATAAACAAAGAATGTCAATAAACGATATCGCAAAAGATCTTAATATAGAAGAGACCGACATTCTGAAAGCTCTAAACGAACTTATGTACTTAGTAAAGGAATAGTTGGCTAAATGCTTTGTCCAAGATGCAAAAGTGAAATTAAAGATAAGTCATTGAAATGTAGTGTCTGTGGGACAAGGATAGGAGCTTTGTGTAAGGATTGCGGGCAGTACAATCTTATAAATTCCAGCGAGTGTTCAAATTGCGGTAAAATTCTGCTTAGAATCTGCGATAAATGTGGTGCAGCTAATCTTCCCGAGGCCGAAGTTTGCAGAAAATGCGGAAATAATTTTGACAACAAAAATCCGCTAACGGAAGGTTTTACCCCGGCATATGATGCAAAATACAGTTCACAACAAAAAATTAAGGCCATGCTCATTGAAGGGATTAAAAATCCGGATACCAAAATAATCACTTTGTCCGGAGAAAGCGGTTCTGGTAAGAACTTGGTCCTTCGCTATGCTATCAGCGAATTAACCGGTGCAAAGCTAATATGGCTGCTGGGAACATGCTCTCAAATGACACAACTTTCTCCTTTTGGATATTTTCAGGATTTACTGCTTAATTTCTTCAATATAAACAATTTCTGTCCTGATACTCTACAGTTAAAAAGGAACTCCATAAAATTTTTCAGACAGGACTTTCCGTCACTTACATATGAAGAAACCCTTGATTTGTTAAATTTATTATACCCTAATAATACGGATATATACGAAAACATTTACTATAACAAAGCCAAAATGTTTACAATTATGAAAAAAATTATAACAACTATCGTTGAAAAAATGAAAGTTGTATTCATAATTGATAAATTTGAAAACATTGACGGAATGTCATTCGACTTTATAAAAGAATTACTAAAGGATGACTTAATCCAAAATAGGGCAAAGTTTATATTAATATGCAATGAACCTAAACCGGGTATGGGACTAATTTCATCAGAAAATTTGTCCAATGAAAATTATTTAGATTTAACAATTGCACAATTTACAAAAAATCAAATTACGGAATTTTTAAAACAGTACAAAGATGAGGGTTTTGATGCTGATTTTGTAACCACTGCCGAAAAAATCGGACAAGGAATCCCTGCAAATATCGAACAGCTGATTCTGCTTAAAAAAGATATTAATCGACTGGGACTAAAAAATATCACATATAAAAATATTGAATCTATAATTGAATACCGACTCAAAATCCTACAGCAAGAAAACATAAGAGCTTACAGATTACTTGTTGCTATGTCAGTTTTGGGCGCCAAGATTTATCCGGCAATTTTAGAAGGATTTGATAGTCCTAATCCGGAGACGTTTGAAAATAATATTAATTATCTTGTAAGTTCAGGTTTTATAACGCCTATAAATAGTCTTTCCTTTGAGTTTAAGACTGATACATTGTGGAAAGTGGTTGTTTCTGTGGCGAAAAATGATCCGTCCTTTGAAGAAATTTTAAACTCCTTATTCGATATTTTAAAAAGCTACCATCAATCATCACCAGCACTTTTGGCATATATTTCACAGAAACTAGGAGATAATACGCAAGCATTTAACACTTGGACAATATTAATGAAATATGCCTCATATATAGGCGATATCGGATTATACATAATAACGCAAAAACAAGCACTAAAGCTTATAGAAAATAAGAACAATGAATTTTACAAAAAAGTTAAGAAAAACATATATACAAGAGTCGGTAAACTATTGGAACCGATCGATTATAATGCAGCACTGGAATACCTGCAAAATGCAGTTATGATGATAGAAGATGACGAGGACGCAGAACACATCGAACTTTTAGGATATATCTCATCTTGCTCAATGCAAGCCGGGAATTATTTTGGGGTTATTGAATGTGTTGAAAATGTGCTCAATAAACTCCCCGAAACAATGAGCTTTGAGAAGGTACTAGTTAAAACAAGAATCGTAAAACCGCTTTTGAAATTAGGCAACTATGGGCAATTAATTAACACCGTTGAAAACGAAATCTTCCCCGAAATAGAAAATGCTTTAAGCAAAGGAAAAGATACCCCTCAAATATCAATGAAAGACCTGTTTGATATCTGGCTTGATGTGTATTTTGATTTGGCAGAGGCTCTTACTTTCCAAGGTGATAATCGTGCTTTTGAAGTTATACAAATCTTGTGTGAAGTCGTTGAAAAAAATTCCAATACCATAACACCTGCGACACAATGCAAAATGTATCTTCTCCTTGCACTCGCAAATACGATAAAGGGAGACGTTACAACATCGAAAAGAATTTTAGAGGATATCCTGAAAGAAAACTCTCTTGATAATATGGATAACTTTATTGTATCGAGGTGGAATTTTATTGATATCTTAAATAAATTTTTTGAAAAAGATTATGCGCAAATGCAATCAGAGTTATTTAATGTTGTATCTTACGCAAATAACATCAATGATAACTTTACAAAAAACATTCTGAAAACACTTCTTGCAAAAATATTTAAATCAAATAATCAAGCGAAAAAGGCTTTAGAAATACTGGATAAACAAGTAGCATATTTTGCGAAAGAAAAAATAGCAACCGGAGTTCTGTTATGTTGGTACTTGATAGCAGATATAAAACTAATAACAAAGGGAACGCAGTTTGCATTGGACATTGCAACAAAAGCTTTGGACGTAGCACAGGAACCCAATATAAATAACTACTATTTTATGGCACTATTTAACAAGTTAATAGGCGAAATTTATATAGCAAAACAGGATTTTGAATCAGCAAAAGTTTATTTAGAAAAAGCTCTGTTCCTAGCAAAGAAATTTGAACTCGATTATGTTCAGTTAAAAACATATATGCAATGCGCAAAACTTTATCAAGAACTTGCACTTCCAAAAACGAATTCAAGAACTACACATGTAAAAAATGCTTTAAAAATGTTCCAAACAATGAAAAGCATACCGGCTACAGCAAACAATAGTTTTTATCAAAAGGAAATCAAAGAAGAACTAAGTATACTGACATCTTTTTGCAAACTTAACGGAATAACATTCAAAAAAGAATCATAACGAATAATTTATTCCCCAGAAACATGTTCAGATTCTATTTTCTGCTCATCATTAATGTCCGTAATAATCTCTCCGGATGCTGTTTCTCTATATGCTAGAGCCCGTTTGTTTAATTCATCCATTGCCATATCACCGGTTAAGACTTGCAATACATCACCATTAGTATCCAAGATTTTTAACCTAGGAATTTCCACTCCTTGAGGATTTTTAAATCCCATCAACATGATAGGCCCATATTCCCCAAACCCATCTTTTATTTCAAAATAAATCTCTCTTAAATTTTCATTGTCCAAACAAGCTAATGCAACATTGTTCGAAGTTTCCCTCTGAACCCAATCCTGCAAAGTAATAGTTTCTTCCAAAAGTTCATCAATTTGTTCTTTAGGAACATGTACATTTCTAAAGAACGGGTCACCGCCCCTTCCTACGGCAGCAGGACCTGATTGTCTTGGTGCAGCATACTGATATTTTGCCTCATCTATTACTTTTTTGGGTTCTTCTTTTGTCATTCTTTTAACTCCTTATAGTGGAATTAACGGCATTTTTTTCAAAAACTTTAGAAATTCTCAAATATTTTTTACATTTCTTAATAAAAATATTCAAAATGATTCAAACAAGTTGATTATTGGCTCAAAATTTTTCTATTATTCCTTTATCTACTTTACCGACGCATATCTTTATGCTATCATCCTGTTAATTGGAGAGGATATGTAATGATAGGCTTGTTATTAAAATTATTAGGCGACCCTAATGAGAAAAAAGTAAAAAAAATACTGGGTATTGTTGATCATATAAATGCGCTGGAACCGGAGTATCAAAAATTAACCGATTCGGAATTAAAAGCTAAAACAGATGAATTCAAGGCTTTCTTGGCAAAAAGACCAACATCTGATAATCCTAAAGCAGACAGGATTTTGGAAAAAGAAGCCTTGGACAAAATTCTTCCTGATGCGTTTGCAACGGTTCGTGAAGCCGGAAGACGTGTCCTAAACATGCGCCACTTTGACGTTCAGCTTATTGGCGGATATTTTCTTCACAATGGTCATATTGCAGAAATGAGAACCGGTGAAGGTAAGACTCTTGTTGCAACGCTTGCTGCTTACTTGAATGCACTTACAGGAAAGGGCGTTCACGTTGTAACAGTAAATGATTATCTCGCGAAACGTGACAGCGAATGGATGGGACAAATTTACAAGTTTTTGGGGCTTTCTGTAGGTGTTATTCTTTCTAATCAGCATGACGCAGAGGAATTTAACCGTAAGCGCGCAGCTTATGCCTGTGATATTACATACGGAACAAATAATGAATTCGGGTTCGATTATTTGCGTGATAATATGGCCACTTCTCAAGAAATGCTGGTGCAAAGACCTTATAATTACGCAATAATAGACGAAGTTGACAGCATTTTAATAGACGAGGCCCGTACTCCACTTATTATAAGCGGCCGAGTTGAAAAATCAGCTGATACTTATAATCTTATGGCAAAAATTGCTCCGCAATTGGAAAAAAATAAAGATTATGAAGTTGATGAAAAGAACAAAAACGTAATTTTCACAGAAGATGGTATAGATAGAGCTCAAGAGCTCATTGGCTGTAAGGATTTGTTTGATATCAACAACCAATATGCACATGACCTTTTGAATGCTTTAAAAGCCAAAGAATTATTCATAAAAGATACTGATTATGTCGTAAAAGACGGCGAAATAATGATTGTAGATGAGTTCACCGGAAGAATGATGCCCGGAAGACGCTGGTCTGATGGACTTCATCAGGCAATTGAAGCTAAGGAAGGTGTTGAAATTCAAGATGAAACCCAAACACTTGCAAGCATCACTTTCCAGAATTTATTCAGACTTTACCCTAAACTTTCCGGTATGACAGGTACTGCAATGACAGAAGAAGCAGAGTTCGGTAAAATTTATAACCTTGAAGTTACTGTTATTCCGACAAACAGGAATGACATAAGGATAGATTATCCGGACGTAATTTATAAAAATGAACGCGGAAAATATAATGCCGTAGTAGAAGATATCATAAAACAGCATAATATCGGCCGTCCTGTGCTTGTCGGTACAATTAGTATTGAAAAATCGGAATACATTTCAGCACTCTTGAAAAAAAGAGGTATTAAACACAACGTCTTAAATGCAAAACAGCACGAAAAAGAAGCCTACATAATCGCGCAAGCAGGTCGTGTCGGGGCGGTAACAATTGCTACAAATATGGCAGGACGTGGTACAGATATTCTCCTGGGCGGTAATGCGGAATATCTTGCAAAAGAAGAACTGGATAAAAGAGGAATAACTCCTGACAAGCCTAATTATGAAGATCTTAAAAATGAGGCCTTAGCAAAAGCCCGCACAATTACCGAAGAGGAACATGCGAAAGTAGTTGAACTTGGCGGCTTACATGTTATAGGTACAGAAAGGCATGAATCAAGACGTATTGATAACCAGCTGAGAGGTCGTGCGGCAAGACAGGGCGACCCCGGTTCAACAAGGTTTTTCTTATCTCTGGAAGATAATCTTATGAGAATATTTGGTGGTGATAAGATTACTAACCTTATGAATATGCTTAATGTCGAAGAAGATATGGCAATTGAATCTTCTCTTATAACAAGGCAAATCCAATCTGCCCAGAAGAAAGTTGAAACGTATCACTTTGATATACGTAAAAGTGTACTACAATATGATGATGTTATGAATATTCAAAGGGAGAAATTCTATTCTCAAAGACGAAAAGTTTTGCAAGGTAAAAACCTTAATGAAGATATCAAATTTATGATAGACAGGGAAATCGACCGTCTCCTGAAAAGTTACATAACACCAGAAATGAACCCTGAAGAATATATTCAGGAAGATTTGGAAACTCTTATAAAAGAACTTCACTCAAATATACCGCAGCTTTCTTACATAACCATAGATGATATTAAACCATACAGATATTCAAGAATATATGATTCTATAAGAGAGGCTGCACAAAAAGCATATAAGGAACACGAACAAGAAATTATCGGATTCTACAATTCGATAATGGCTCAATATGATCCGGACGCTGCAAAGCAAGTGGTTTTTGCTGATGACAATATTATGCGCAGTTTGGAACGTGACGTATTATTAAGAGTTGTAGATAACCAGTGGATTGACCACTTACATAATATAGATATGCTCAGAGAAGGTATAGGCCTTCGTGCATATGGACAGAAAGACCCGCTGATTGAATACAAAAAAGAAGCTTATGATCTTTATAACAAAATGATGTATGAAGTTCAAAGCAATACTGTGAGGTATATTTTCCGTGCAAAATTTGGCATCCAATTCGTTTCCGATGACGGTGTCGAAGTTATTGATCAAGCATAGAAAGAACTACTTATTATTTATAGATGCAATTATTGTGTCAATAATATTCTGTGAGGCACTGTTTTGCGGGTATATATTCAGAGCGTTTGCCCTCGCATCTCTTAGCGGATCCTGTTTCTCGATTAAAAGCATATTAAGATAGCTGTTTAGAGCCTCATTATTTTCTGAATTATAATATGCCTTAATAAGTTTCTTGAGGTTCGGATTAAATTCAGGAATCTCTTTAGATACCAGCCGAATAAGCGGTTGTTGAGTCGGAAGGTATTCGGAAAGGAAGGAACAACAATCTGTTATCATTAATCTGGAATCATTAAAATACTTAAAATAATCGCCATCATTACAAAATATCCCTAAATTTTCCCAGTCCGAGTAATATTGCTCAACTTCTTGCTCACTCATAAAATTATTATCAATAATTGCTTTTTTTAACATAGGATGGGGTTTAAATATCCAATTAAACTGAGGGTGCGACTTTGCATACTCCAAAATAAATTTTCCATTTTCTTTGAATGTAGAATATGCAATTGTTTTTTCATGATTTATCGTCCAGTGCGGTGCATATATGACATATTCTTTGCTTTTTACTAATGGATTATCCCTAAAATACTCATAAGAAAGGACTCCAGCCGTTTTTAAGTTTCTTCCTTTATTTTTCATTTTTGATGAATAAAAATCTTTCAATTCGTCATTAACCACAAAATAAGTTTCAACGTAGCTGAAAAATCTCAAATCATATTCCAACGGAAGAGCAGTGGTTGAAATATCGTACGGAACATAAAATGTAAGTGCGAATTTTGAACAAATCACAGGTCCTTGGGAGGTTTCTACATACCATGGGTGTTGATAAATTATTATATCCGGATTGAATTGTTTGAACGGAATATATTTATCATTTTCAAAATCATAACCGAGAACAACGTTTAAGCCCCTTGATTTAAAGAACTCAAATGTTTCCATAATCTCTTTCTTTGACTGGTAGCTAGGATTATTTAAATCTTTTACTGCATTCCTCGTAACCGCTATAATAGGCTCAAATCTTTCGTCTGACTGCATTAAGTCATAAATTTTTTGGCACTTCCACTTGGCAGAATCATAGACATAAAATATAACCCTATAAGAAGTCTTATTTTGCAATTTTCTAAGAACATTCCTTTTGTTCTTTGCTATATATCGGCAATTTTGTTCAATTTTCTTTTTATAAAAAAATTTTGCCAGCGGTTTGATTTTCATTAAAAGATTATAATCAATATACATACAAACACATTATCATAATTTTTGTATTATGCAAAATTACTTAATATAGCACTTGAATCAACGCGATTAATTCTAACTAAATTTTTGCATATTCCGAAGGACAGGGGCTATTTCTATGGTTGGCGGGATTTCCATATAATTAGGATATTCAAACTTCACATATTCTTCCGGCATATTAGGAACCAGGAATTCATAATTTTCAAATTTGGTACGCTTCAAGGGAAATACCATATCATGAGTCATAAATCTATTATGTCGCATCCAGTAGGTCACAAAACAATCAACTCCGTAATATATTGTATTACTTTTTTCTGCTACATTAGGATTGTTTTTATATTCTTCTATAAAAAAATCAAAAATAGCTTTTAAATTATCTTTTTCAATATAGTACCTTTGCATTTTTAAAGCATATTTATCAAATTCTGCAGCTGTATAATCATCTTTATAATAATCATGTGGGAAAATATCAATAAATACGCCATTTTTCAAAGATGTCCCTCTATAAATTTGTATGTATTTAGGTCCTATAAAATATACCAGTTTATTTTTACTTTTTTTAAGATAATCATTAACAACCATTGGCATATTAGTTTTGGAAGCATAAATTTTAGAAATATCTACACCGAGATAATTTGCTTTTAAGATTTCTTTCAGTTTTTCGTAATCTTTTCTCATCATTCCTATATCGATATCATCATCCCATGGTATAAATCCCTTATGTCTTAAAGCTCCTATTAGCGTTCCTCCCATAAGAAAGTATTGCAAATCATGCTTTTGGAAAAACATATCTGCCTCATGCATAAATTCGACAAGATTTAACTGATAATTACGTATCGGCTTGCATTGACATGGTTTTAGTGCGGATATATCTTTTATTCCTGATAAAAGTGTTTGATATTTTTTTACGAGATCTTTATATGCCGCATAATTTTTTATTATCGGTATCTTTTTGTTGATTTTAACAGAGTTTAAATCCCCATTAAAGTTGGTTTCATCAATAATATCAAGCATAAATTCGTAGTTAAATAATACATTGTCATAATTTGACTTAAATATGAACCATTCGGGTATTAATTTATATTTAAGTTTTTTTACAAGCACATTGTTTTTTTCCTTTAATGCTTTTGGAAAATATGACAATGGAATATCTATTAATGGACCAATTTCAACATTTTCATTAGGAGTATTAACTAACAATTCATACTTGAGAAAATTGCGAATACCAACATCCTCATATAGTGTAATCAACATTACATCAGCTTTATATTCTTTGAGTTCTTCTAATGTAATAGGGTTATATCCATATGAGTTTTCTTCTTTTGAAAATGCAAACTTTTTATCCACAATGCCAATAATGTTTAAACCGGAAATATCAAAATTTTCTTTTAGAATTCTAAAATATTCCCCCGCACCATATATAATGACATCTTTGCCATGATATTTTTTCACAAGCTTATCAATCTGTTTTTGGGCATTAACGTTTTTAAAATAGTTTAAATGATCACTCAAATTCATTTCCTCGTTATTTTAATTTTTATGCGATAAATTGTAATAAATTCGTGCAAAAGTTTTATTATATGTAATATGGTATAAAGTTCTTGCAATTCTTGCAATTATAACTTTTGACACTGAATTTCGTTTCTGATTATTATTAATAATATCTGACTTAAGCATTTCATGGTCAAAGTCTTCGTAGCCCCACCAATCTTTGTACCCCCTTGAATTACGCAACTTATTTTTTTGACCGTAAAAACCAATGCTATCAGAAAAGGTTTTTGTATTTATAACATTTGAGAGTATGTCAGACCAAAACTTCAATGAGAAAAAGTCTTCAAAAACATTAATATATTTGTCTTTGTCAAAATCTGTTCCATATTGTAAATTGACACTGCTGTGCAAAAGATGCTGTGTTTCTTTGCCAAAATATTTCGCCTCAATCAATCCGCCGGAAGATATTGAAACGACTTTTTTAATATCCGGTCTGGAACAAAGTAAATAAAAATTAGTATCGATAATTTCGACATCTGTCAGTGACCTTATATAATTAAGCACCGGTTTGTCATGAGAGACCTTTGGGTGTCTTTTATAGTATATTTTATTATATCCTTTTATAGCCTCTTTGAATTCTTCCTTATGGTTTAGGATTGAATACAATTCCCCAGTCTCAGGATGAATTAAAGAACGATCGAAGTCAGTTTGGCCAATAAATAGAACCGCCGGAACATTGCCTATTTCCTTCCAATATCGTTGACGATAAAAAGTTTTTAAATAATTAGCTTGTATATAGATTTTTTCTTCAGGAAGTCTATATTTTAATATTTTATTGTAAATATTTTCATTATTAGACGTAAACGAAAACAATTGGTCATCTAAAAATCTAATAGGAGAAATATACGCATCAATATATGGGATCCCAAAATAATCCAATATATTTAGAATACAAGAGTCTATCTCATATCCTATAACTAGAGAGTCTTTAAATATTGACTCAACATAATTATAGGCTTCTTCATTATATTCATGTCTATAATATAACTCTCCCCAGGCATTAATATTGTGATTTATACCATAGAATCCAAAAAACTTTACATAATCAAATATAATATAGTTATCTTCTACATCAAGTGTTGTAAATGTTTGAGGAACAATAGTATATACAGGCAAATTTGATACTGATTCTACGTAATATGATATCAAATCAGGGAACCACGTTGTACAACGCCCAGTATAATCCCTCAGTGGATGTCCCGTTAAAATAATCTTTTTTATATCACTCATATCTTGCCCTCTATACTAAGTTCCAAATTTTTCTAAGAGTTTCTATCAGGGGTTTTTGTGCCAGAGGTAAAAGTTTTATATCTGTTTCTTTAAACATGTTAATTTGTAAATTTTCCATTACAGTATAATAATTTTCTACCGAAAACAGTATGCAGTCCGGGTTATATTTAATCATGTTTTCCGGGCATATAATTTTATATCCCTCACACTTCTGATTTTCGATATCTTCAGAGAATTTCTTATCAGATATCCCTATAATATTCAGTTTTGATAAATCATAATTTTCTTTTATATAGTGCAATAATGTTCCTGCGCCATATAATATAATTCTCTTATCCTTAAGTGTCTTATTTAAATATTCGAGCCTTTTTTTAAAATTAATCCTTTTTAGGTAATTTTCAAAGTATGCACTCATAATTTTATTTTACCTCGCTTTGACAAATAACTCCCACAAAAATTTATTCCTTATTCGGCACCAGAAAAAATAAAGCCTCTATTTGTTGACTCAACATAATACTGAAATTCTTCATAACTTTAGACTGCAATATATGATATGAATTCATATCGTATACGTGTTCTCCTTCTCCCCCACACATTTTGCAGCGTTTTCCCATATATCATCCTAATTACATAAACTTACCTGATTACCAAATCATTTGAAAAATGGTTGTCTGTTTTGTTTATAATACTTTTATAGTTTTCGTATATTTTTTCTTTCAGGCTTGTAGAACTGCAGCTCTGACCATAAGGAAAATATACAACATCGACACCTAATTCCTTAAGATAATCATATTTTCCGGTCCAATCATCACCTACTACAAAAATATCAAAATTAAGTTTTTTAACCTTGTCCGTATGATCAAGCGAATGCTGGGGAATAACAACATCCGGAATTTTTAGCGCTTTTACAATCGTAATTCTTTCTTCAAAAGGGATTACAGGCTCAGACTTGTAGGACATAACAAGCTCATCAGTATTGACTCCAACAATTAATATATCCCCGAGAGCTTTTGCATATTCTAACATTTTCAAATGATTGCAATGAAGCAAATCGAAAGTACCTGAAGTGTATACAACTGTTTTATTCCCTATCATTTTAACCTCATATTTGGTTTCAGAACCCACCAACGAGCGTTGGTCTCAGCTCGTGAACCGTTTTTTTGATTCAGTAACAACCCTGTTTTTATTATATCAAAACCGTCAAAATATTTTTCATATTCTTTTTGAGTTCTATAAATAGCACTGTAATTTATATTCATATCTTTTGATTCAAAATCTCGCAGAGTTAGTCTTGTGTCAATAATGCTGACAGATTCCTGAAGATAAATATACTCCGGTGACAAATACTTATACATCTTAAAAATTTTATTTAATTCAGCATCATTGATATACATAAGAACACCCGTGGTAATAATCAAATTGTAATCGTTTGTCAATTTTGAAAAATCAATATCGGTTGCCGACATTTTATAAAAATTTATATTAGAATCATTTTTATATTTACTGTTTGCATATTCCACAAATGCTTCTGTGTAATCAATTCCATCGTATTTTTCTATTCTGTCATACAAATTGTCCGGCCATCTGCCTATACCACATCCTATATCCAAGATTTTTAAAGGTTTCTTGATCGGAATAACTGAATTGAAAAGCTTTAATTCGTCATTATTTCTGAATTCTTGTGCAACACCGGTTTTATCACTCCCTAAAAGAACTGTTTTCATCGAGAATTCTTCTTTTGTTCGACTCTGCCAAAAACTTTTTGTATTTTTAAAATCTATATTTGCGTGTTCTCCGTATATCCTTGTATTCATTTTAATTCCTCTAATGTTAGTTCAAGTGCATGCAGGAATCTGTCAATTTCAGGCTTGTTTATATTCCCAAAATTACCTGTTCTAAAAAGCCTTTCTTTTAATCCAGGCCAACTGGGTGCAACCTCAATGTGGTGTTTTTCCCTCATAATACGAACGACTTCAGCAGCATTTATATTTTCTGGCGTAACTATTCCTGTAACACAATTCGCCATATGTTCCGTAAAAAAGGTTAGTCCAAGTTTTTTTACACCATCCCTTAAGTACTGAGTATTATTCTCGTACCTTTTTCTTAAATTTTCAAGTCCTTCATCTTGAATTTTTTTAAGACGAAGCTCCAATTGTTTAAGAAGTGATATCGGCGGAGTATAAGGTGTTGAAACTCTTTCCCATTCTTTTATATATTCCACAGCATCATAATTGAATAACCTAAGGTCAGATTTTTTGACTTTTTCCATAGCCTTCGGGCTAAATGTCATAAAACCAACACCTGGTGGAACGGCAATAGCTTTATTACCAGAGCTTACAACAACATCAAGTCCCCAATTATCAACTTCAACATTTTCCACAAGAATCGAACTTATACAATCAACAACAGTTATTACATTCGGATAGTTTTTCACAACTTCTGCAATAGCTTTAATATCCGTAATCGTACCTGTTGAAGTCTCATTATGGGTTAAAAAAACCGCTTCTATATCAGGATATTTATCAAGCATACTCTTAACTTGTTCCGGTCTTACCTGCTCGCCGTATTCAAGTTTAATTTCATAAGCAGGAATTTTATGTTGTTTGAGAATCAAGCCCCATCGTTCTCCAAACACACCACCATTAACATACAGCGCTTTGGATGTACTGGACATAACGTTTGTTACTGCACCTTCCATAACTCCTGTACCTGAAGAGCTGACAAGCAAGACCGGATTGGTCGTTTTATGAACATATTGTAAACCTTTAAATATATTCTCAAGAACAGGTTTGTAATCCGGAGTCCTGTTATAATCCAAATGTCGTGCTCCCATAGCACGGACATCCTCCTCAATCTCAACCACACCCAAAATCATTAACAAATTTTCTTGTTCCATACAAAGATTATAGCATAACATCTGCAAAAAATCGCAAAAAAAAGCGGAAGACGAGACTCGAACTCGCGACAGCCTGCTTGGAAGGCAGGTACTCTACCACTGAGCTACTTCCGCACACCTTAGATTCTATGACAAAAATTTCTTAATTTCAAGTATACCTGTTTTAAATACGTTTTTTATATTAAAATTTGAATATGGCAAAATTTGATTTACACCTTCACAGTGACTATTCTGACGGGAGTGATGAAATCCGGACATTACTTGACAATGTGATAAATGCCGGCATAAAAATTTTTGCACTCACGGACCACGACACAGTTGCCGGCTGCGAAGAAATGGAAAATCTTGTACCCCAATCAATCAAATTCATCCCGGGTGTTGAACTAACTTGCCATTCGGATGGATTAAGCTGCCATATTCTTGGTTACAATTGCAATTACAAAAATAAGGAACTTTTATCTCTCATTGAAAAAGGAAAATTACTACGCCGAAAAAAACTTGAAACCAGAATTAATTACTTAAAAGAGGTTCATAACATAGAATTAACCGATACAGAAAAAACTTGGTTGTACTCGAGAACTAGCATTGTAAAAACCCACATTGCAAATATTCTTGTCGCTCGCGGGCTTGCTCCAGATAATGTAAGTGCCATGAAGAAATATCTTGACGATTGCAAAACAGGCAAAACAAAATTTGAGATTAAAGAATCTATTGATGCAATCGTTTCTGCCGGAGGAACCCCTATTTGGGCACATCCGCTAGGCGGAGAAGGAGAACTTCATATGACCGAACATGAATTCTTGCCCAAACTGGAAATCATGAGGTCATATGGGATAAAAGGATTAGAATGCTATTATTCAAGATACAATGAAAAAGAAGCAGCCTTTTTAGTGAGCCAGGCTATCGGAAATAATCTTTTGATTTCCGGTGGAAGCGATTATCATGGCACGAACAAAGATATTCCTATAGGAAGGCTCGATTCTTCAGACAAATTTATAGACTCAACTTTGATTAACTGGCAAAATTTTTAAAACAAGCTGATCTTCCTTTAAATACTTATATTCAGCCATAATTCATTTCCAAAATTTGAAAAGTTTGTGTAACAATTTGTAACGATTTTGCATTTATCTCTAAAGTTTTAGAAAAATATGCCGTTATAAAAACTGTAAGAAGAAAATAAAAGTAAAACAAATTAGTGTATTAGTTGCTGATTTAGAGGTATGTTATGGAACACGATGAACATGAAATGCTGGTTGAATATTCAGAAATGACTGCATTCAACTTCAATTCGAAAGAGTACAAGGATGTACAGGCTGATTACATGGAATGTAAAAAAACAGCACAAGGAGTTGAAGGGTTTTTCAAAGAATTAGTAAATCGGTTCATGCCCCAATCTGCATAGCTAAAATTAGAGGATATGTGTATATGTCTACAAAAAAAGATTACGAAAACAAATGTTTTTCTCCAAATTGGTTAGAAATTAATTTGGAAGAAGTAGCCAGACAACAAAAAAGGGAGGATCGCCTAGAGAGCAAACGACGTAAAGACTTAACAACATTATTAAAAGAGCTTGACGAAATCAAGCAAAATATTGAGAGAGTTGCTGAAAAACAGCACAGATTGGCAAATTTGATGGGATTTTATTCCGGAGATTTTGCACAATAAAAATATTAAATATGGCGGGGACACAAAATTTGTGTCCCCGCCTTCTTGTTATGTAAATTCCTTGACCTTTTTATCAAAATAAGATATCTTAAAAGTGAATAGGAATGGAGGCTTTAATGGAATTTCAACACAAACCGATTAGCGGTATCAATTATACTGATGAAGATATAAAAAAATTAATCAATGAATATAATGTACAATTTATCAAACTTCAATTCGTTGATATTAATGGTCAGGTAAAAAATCTTGCAATACCGTCAGAACATATTGATAGAATTTTAAACAATGAAATTATGCTTGATGGATCATCAATAAAAGGATTCAGGAATATTGAAACATCCGACATGTTTTTCTATCCTGATAAAAACACGTTCCAAATCCTTCCATGGCAGGAAAAAGACGGCAGGAATTCGGCAAGATTAATTTGCGATATTTATAATGCTGATGGAACCCCATTTGAAGGTTGCCCCAGATGTAATTTAAAACGTATTATGGCAGAAGCACAAAAACTAGGTTTTTCAATGAATATAGGACCGGAAGCGGAATTTTTCTTATTTGAAAAAGATGGAAAGAATATCACAACCAAAACGCACGATAAAGGCGGATACTATGACATGGGACCTGATGATTTAGGAGAATCCGTTCGGTCAGACATTGTAAGCACTTTGCAGGAAATGGGATTTGATATTGAAGCTTCTCACCACGAAGTGGCAGACGGACAGCAGGAAATTGATTTTAAGTATTCTGATATACTGACGACTGCGGATAATGTTGCAACTTTTAGAATTGCAGTTAAAGCTATCGCTGATAAATATGGTTTACATGCCACATTTATGCCAAAACCTGTATACGGAATTAACGGCTCAGGAATGCACTGCAATATTTCTCTCTCCAAAAATGGGGAAAATGCCTTTTATGACAAAAAAGCAGAGTATCAACTTTCCGACATAGCAAAATACTCAATAGGCGGTATTTTGAAACACATTAAAAACATAACCGCCATATTAAATCCTACTGTGAATAGTTATAAAAGGTTAGTTCCAGGATACGAAGCACCTGTTTATATGGCATGGTCACTATCAAACAGGAGTGCATTATTGAGAGTTCCGGCAAAAAGAGGTTCATCAACAAGGGTTGAACTTCGTTCTCCAGACCCGAGCTGTAATCCTTATTTAGCGTTCGCAACTATTCTCACAGCATGTTTAGATGGTGTAAGAAATAAAATTGAGCCTCCAAAACAAGTTGATGCTAATATTTACAAGCTTTCAGACAAAGAAAGAAAAAAACTTAAAATTGAAGCATTACCGGGGAGTTTGAAAGAAGCCCTTGATTACATGCAAAATTCAATGATTGTTGAAAAGGCTCTCGGTAAGCATATAGTTGAAGAATTTGTTACCGCAAAAAGCATAGAGTGGGATAATTTCAGAACCTATGTTTCACAGTGGGAAATAGATAAATACCTTGCTAAATATTAATTGCCTTTTGAGTAAAAATTACTATAATATAATTATGAAAAGAATTGTAATAGCTTTTATAATACTTTGTTTTGCGATGCCCTCTCAAGCAGCTTTCTGGAATAAAAAACAAAAAATTCCAGAATCTGAACTGCAAGGAAAGGGATATGCGGGAACATTGCCTGACATAAAAACAGTTCTTCCACCACCTAAAGAAGATAAAGCTTCAAAACCGATATTTGAGTCACAAAAGGGATTTGACAATCCTGCCGACTTAAAGCCGGTTCCTAAAGACAATCCCGCTTTTATAGATATTATTACCAAAAAAGACAAAACTTCAGAATATGTAGTTGATGCCAATGAAATTATTCCTATGATTGAAAAACTTGTCGATTGTATTGAAGAAGATGGGAATGTTCAACTTTTTGTAACCAGAGCTAACGTTTTAACTATGAACATTGACCATCTTATAACAAAATACGACGGTCAACCTGAAAGTTATTACGAATCCTTTAAAAAATTACTTGAAATAAATCGTTATACAAAATCTTTATCACAACTACGCAGAGAAGCAGTAACTTACCAGCGATATCTTGCATACCAGTCTACAGGTTCAATTTATAATCCGGAAAACATAAATCAACAGTTGCAATACTTGCTTGAAGAACTAAATAACACAATTTTACTTCTTAAACAAGAAACTTAATTTTTTGCAATAGCAAAAAAAATTTTTACGGTTTTTCATGATATATATAAGATAGGGGTATGTCATGCAAATCAATCTAAATACCAACAACAATACGAACTTTGAAGCATTATACTTGCACAAAGGCTGTCGTTTAGGCAAAACTTATAAGTATAATGATGGAATAGTAGAATTCGCGACCAATAGTTTAAAAAATTTAGCCAAAGATGTTGATATTCATATAAGGTATAGAAATATACTCGAAAATGGTTTTGATATCACGGTAAGCAAAATTGTAAATTCACCTTTGAAAAGATTTCTTTGGATTATTGGAGGAAACACTTTCAGATCTATTCGCCCTGAAGATTGCCCAAACAACAGTGTGGTCGACACTCTAATTCGCAACACTGAAGGAGCGAAAGAGGATTATTTTAATGAATTAAAGAAGGGCGTTTTATGAAGATAAACTTTAATGAACAAACTAACACCAAATTTAGTGCATTATATATGCCAAATAAAAAGAATCTCATCAAAAAGATTGGTAATAACTACGCAGAACAACTGGAACTTATAAGGCCAAACCTTGAAGAACTGGCGAAAGACGTTGATATTTATATTAAACCTCAAAACTCTTTTCAAAATCGCGGTAGCGGAATTCTTGTAAAAATAACAGAAGCTTTGACTTGTCCATTAAAAGGTATTTTTGGATTTGATAAAGGTTATGCTACAGGGTACGCTGAAATATCTGATTGTCTCTTGAAGGAACAAACTTTATCCGTAGTTCTATATAGAACAATTTTAGAAACCAAAGAAAACTTTTTGCTCTTTAATACGAATGAGAAATATTATAGTAATTAGTTTTGCATTTGAAGATTGTTATGTTCCGGTAATTGTATACTAACATGGCTTTATTTAATTGACATTACAACGCTTTTATAATAACATTATTTCTGCGGGTTCTCCCGTAGTTTGTAGAGTGACAAATTAATATTTCCGCGCTCCAGTGGCAAGGACTCCGCGAGGAGGTGACTAAATGTCACGTCCGAGATGGAGGGGAGGTAGACGCCGTCTATCGATTCCGCTGAAGCATGACAACTTAATATTTCCGCGCTCCAGTGGCGGAATCGGTAGACGCGTTGGACTTAAAATCCAATCGGGGTTCTCCCTCGGTGCCAGTTCAAGTCTGGCCTGGAGCAATTCTTAAAAGGCCTATCCTCATGATAGGTCTTTTTTATATCCAGACTCTCGAGAGTTTTTCAAACTCTCTCGCTTGCCAGACTTCTGCACCTCGCATTAAACACCACCGTTCGCACTTGCAATGAAAACCAACATTTTCATTGGCGCGTGCTTCACCTCTCGGCACAATTTTTGTGCCTCGTGGCTTTGCTCGGCTTGGTCTGACCTGGAGCAATTCTTAAAAGGCCTATCTATATGATAAGTCTTTTTTTTAATATTTTAAAATTTATCCTACCAATCAATAGCAAAAAAAAAATTTACAGGTTTTACTCATGTTATGGGAATTAGACAAACATTAGAGAAAACACTTATAAAGTTCGGACAGAATAATAGTCCTACAGTTATTGCAATGAGTATCGCAGTAGCAAAAGGGATTTTTCGTCCTACTTTTACAATGATGGATAAAACGGAGAGCTACGAAACCAAACGTTATACCGCATTAAGAGAAGGTCTGACAGAACTTATCGCCATACCAGTATACTATTATAGTGGTGTATTCAGCAAAAAATTTGCAAAAAAGCTTGCTACGCCTAAAAACTTTATGTCTAAAGATCTATATAAAAGGCATTTAGCAGGAGATACTTCTCCGGAAGTAGTAAATGCTTTTAAGCATGCAGAAGAATTGGCAAAAATAAATTTACCCAAAATGTCTGCGAATGCTTCATTCGCCGGAGTTTGTCTTTCTGCCTTGCTTATAATTCCATTTTTGTGTTCTGTTGCTATAAAACCAATAATGAAACAAATAGAGAATAAGAGAAAAACACAGATTCCCAAAAAAGAAGTAAATTCAGAAGCCATACAACTTCAAAAACCAAATAATACAAATAATGCATTCAAAGGTTTGTATTCAAGAAATAATTATAGTATGAAAGTAGGCGGAGTATGATAGACAAAATAGCAGGCGCACTTTCCAGCTCTGCGCTTTTAAATCTTACTCAAAATACAACTGTAAGTGTCGGTGTAGAAACGACCTTAAAATCTATAGGCCGTCCCGGATTTATATTAATTGACGATGATATCGATTTGGAAACAAAAAAATATGCCGCTACAAAAGAGTTCTTCTATCAGGCAATATGCTTGGCAGTTTACCTTGCCATTATCCCTCCAATATTTAAGTCAGGGTCTTACAAATTAGGTAAAAAAATATTTGGGAAAGAACATCCGGAATTTAACAAATTCAAGAATATGAAAGAATATCTTGACTATCACAAATATGCCAAACAAATGTATAACGACAGAAAAGCTTCACTTTCAAAGACAAAGTCACAACACAAGTTTGAGCATGATGGCTTACGAACAGATTTGTTAAAGAAAGAAAAGCCGGAAACATACGATTTGATTAAAGGATGCGTAGAAGCAGGCTCCTTAGTGGGGTCAATATTAGGTTTAGCAATTTTAGCCCCACAGATCAGCCACCACTTAATCCACCCAATTATGAAAGCTTTGCATCTCGAAAAAAAGCCGGAAGATAGTAATGTAGTGAAAAAATAACATTAATAATTTGCCCGTTGTATAATAATTTTATGGACTACTTGAACAATAAATTTGATGTAATTGTTGTAGGCGCAGGACACGCAGGGTGTGAAGCCGCCATTTCTGCTGCAAAGTTGGGTTGCAACGTACTTTTATGTACACTTAATCTTGATAATATCGCACTTCAACCCTGTAATCCTGCAATAGGCGGCCCTGCAAAATCCACCCTGGTACGTGAAATTGATGCCTTAGGCGGAATTATGGGTGAAGTTGCCGATGCAACTTATCTTCAGATGAAAACTCTTAATCTTTCAAAAGGCCCTGCTGTTAGGGCATTAAGGGCTCAGTCTGATAAAAAAGAATACACAAAATATATGCGAAATATTTTGGAAACCACATCTAATATTTGGCTTAAACAGTGTTGTATAACAGGACTAAAAACTAAAGACGGAAGAATAACAGGCGCAGTTGATGAATACGGAATAGAATATATCTGCGATGCGGTGGTTCTGACAACAGGAACCTCTCTTGAAGGCAAGCTATGGATAGGTTTGAATAGTTATGATGGAGGAAGATTAGGGGAAAGAGGCGCATACGGTCTGTCCCAATGGTTAAGAGATAACGGAATTAAGACTAAAAAACTTAAAACCGGAACTCCTGCGCGTGTTGATAAAAGGACAATTGATTATTCAAAAATGACGGTGCAGCCGGGTGATGAAAAACTCAGCTTTTATTCATTCAAGCCAAATCGCCCGATAAGACCGCAATACCCGTGCTATTTAACCCGAACAAATGAGGAGACACACAAAATCATTAGGGCAAATCTTGATAAATCCCCGATGTATCAGGGGTTAATTCAAGGGATTGGGCCTCGTTACTGCCCATCTATTGAAGATAAAATTGTTCGGTTTGCATCAAATCCTTCTCACCATATTTTTATAGAACCTGAAGGATTAAATACTTACGAAGTTTATATTCAAGGTTTTTCAACAAGTCTTCCCGCATGCGTTCAGGTGGAAATGATACGTTCACTGCCGGGGCTGGAAAAAGCTCATATTATCAAACCAGCCTACGCGGTTGAATATGACTACGTTCCGGCTGTTCAAACAAAACATTCCTTGATGTCAAAGGATATTGAAGGTCTTTTCTTTGCCGGACAAATCAACGGAACGAGCGGATATGAAGAAGCTGCAGGGCAGGGTTTAATTGCAGGGATAAATGCAGTGAGATACCTGAATCATTCAGAAATGGTT
>JAEEGL012239963.1_pt1 | contig 48588 bp, 51 predicted proteins | sample 9134231 | NCBI WGS metagenome assembly JAEEGL01 (sample SAMN16246548, study PRJNA631951) | gut metagenome | biome: gut microbiome; feature: rumen; material: fiber-attached | host: Bos | place: Iran: Karaj | collected 2018-10 | reverse complement strand
TATATACGCGTGCATACTCTCGATAAGCAAGGCTTTATCTTCTTCATCCGGATAAATCCGTATCTTCAGCATTTTTACCATTTCCATCCGGCAGAGTCTCCTTTCTTACCATTTTGCAGGCTACTAAAGTGCCATTAGGCCGGACAAAATGATATCCTTCGGTTCCTTCTGCTATTATAGCAAAGGACAAATACCAAACATGGTACAAATGCCGCCGTTTTGCTTATTTCAGGCATCTAATACTGTAAACATTTTATGAATAAAGGTTTTTGGAGCAACAAAATAGATAAAAAACGGAGGAGAAATCGGAAGTGACTGTGAAAAAGACGCCGTGCGGGACGCAATTCACTCCCGCCACTTGCAGAAGTGGGGGACTCCTTGCTCACGGCTTGTTGAAAAAAATGCTGTTCGCCATTAACCCGGTAACGGCAAAGACCGCGGTAACGCCCCGCCTGATCGATATCATCGACGAGTTCGAAAAGGGCGGATACAGCGTGACCACCCATATAACGAAGAGCCGCGGCGAGCTCAGCGAGCTCATACTTTCCTGCGGGGAAGACTATGACACGGTCGTGAGCGCGGGAGGCGACGGGACTCTGAACGAGACGATCGCGCCCATACTGAAACTCGGGAAGAAACCCGTCGTGGGGTTCATCCCTGCGGGCACGACGAATGATTTCGCAACAGGATGGAAGATCCCGCGCAATCCCCTGCAGGCAGCCAGAAGGATCGTCCGCAACGAGCCTGTCAGCATAGATGTCGGGATCATCAACGGAAAACCTTTCATCTATGTCTCGGCCTGCGGCGTCCTGTCCGATATACCCTACAGGACATCCCAGCAGAAGAAACAGAATTTCAGATATGCCGCATATCTTTCCGAAGGTATCAGGAGCCTTACCACATCGGCCCCGTTCCATATGACGCTCGAACATGACGGGCAGACCGTTTCGGGAGAGTACCATCTCGTCCTGATCTCCAACTCAAAAAGGATCGGCGGGTTCGACCTCAAATTCAAGGACAAGGTCAAGCTCAACGACGGACTGCTGGAGGTCACCATGGTAAAAAAGCCAGTGAACCCGATCGAGGGCCCTGCCATGCTCGGAGCAGTCCTGTTCCAGGATCTGAACAGCGACTACATCTATCACACCCAGGCAAGGGAAATCAAGATCGAATCCACTACCCCGCTGGTATGGGACGTGGACGGCGAACAGGGCGATACCAGCTGCCATGCGGAAATAAAGGCTGTTCCGGATTCGATAAGGATGATACTCTAGAACAGAGAACGCGGAAAAACAAAAAGTGCTCAGGACATGTTCCCGGGCACTTTTCCTATTTAGCGCGTTTCTGTTATTCCTCTGTATCGGGATCGACGTTGATGATGGGAAGCGCCGTTCCGCTGCCGACTATCGAAGGAAGCTTTCCGTCCCATTTCTCCACGTTCTTGTATTCGATCAGTTCCTTGGTCAGACTCTCTGCGATCTTGGCGTTGGCCTCAGCCTCTTTCTCGCCGGCATATGCCGCCGCGTCAGCTTCGGTCTTTCGCGCCTCAGCCTGTGCCTGGGCATCGATCTTCACCTTTTCGGCTTCAGCCTTGGCGGAGATCACCGCGCGCTCGGCCGCCGCCTTTGCCTCGATTATGGCCTGTTCCTGCTGGATCTCAGCCTTCAGCTTTTCCTGGGATGCGACCTGTTTTGCCTCGACAGCATCGGTGAACGCGTCGGAGAAGTCAAGATTCTCGATGGACGCGTCTATCACTTCGATATTGTACGCTGCGAGTTTCGCAGTCAGATCCACCTTGATCTCGTTTGACAGCTCTTCACGGCTGGAGATCAGGTTCTCGGCGTCATATTTTGAAATACAGCTCTTGACCGACTCCTGTATCCTCGGAAGTATAACGGTATTGTAATAATCCTGGCCTATCGTGCTGTAGATCTTCTGAGCGTTCGCCTTCTCTATCTGGTAGTTGATGGTATAGATCGTCTTCACTTCCTGGATGTCACTGGAGAAGCACGACATGTTCACCGACGCCTTCTGGATACGGTTGTCCATCTTCACCACTTCCTGCCACGGTGCCTTGCTGTGCACACCGGCCTCGAGAGTGAAGTTCTCGACTCTTCCGAAGGTGGTGATGATGCCCGTGTGGCCCGTGGGTATGGTGGTAATGCAGTTGGATATTACAAGTCCGCATCCCACAATGATCAGCACCACGGATATAAGGGTCCTTATGGTCTTCTGCTGCTTTTCAGCGTTCTTGTTCTTCGCGTTTACGATAAGGCTGACGATACCTGCTATGAACGCCAGCGCTCCCAAAATCAGTAACAACATTTTTCTGTCCTCCTGTGTTCCTTTGATCTGCGCTCCCATTATATCATAACCGCGGATTTTCGGCAATATTTGCAATTGTCTTCCGATAGTGATATAATGCACGAAGTGTTTTGTAAAGTAAACTGTTAGGAGGCGCTGAAATGGCCCGTGAGATAACAAAAGTTGAGATAGAGAAGATAAAGGAAGAGATAGCTTACCGCCAGTCGGTCATCACCCCGCAGTGCATCGCAGAGGTGCAGCGCACCAGAGCCCTCGGGGACCTGTCCGAGAACGACGAGTACAGGAGCGCGAAGAGGGAGCTGAACCATAACTACTCAAGGATCAGATACCTGAAGGGACTCCTTGAGAACTCGAAGGTGGTGGAATACACCAGTGAAGACGATGCCGTCGGCATGTTCGATACGGTGACGATCCTCTATGTGGACGATGAAGAGGAAAGAAAAATAACGATAGTCACTCCTCTGAGAAACGATGTGCTGCATGACAGGATAAGCAACGAGTCGCCCCTCGGCAAGGCTCTCATGGGACACAAGGTAGGAGATCTGGTGGATGTCCACGTGAACGAGAAGCTGACACTCGCCGTGAAGATCCTGGCTCTTGAGAAGGGCGAAGACGACAACACCTTAACGATAAACTGATCTTCTGGCTGCAGAAATTTCTGCAGTCATTTTTCTTTTTCCAGCAATGCCCGGAGCCTTGACTTTATCCTGAGCTTCAGATATACTCTGTGTGAAAGCTAAAAAATAGTCTAATGTTTCCGGAAAGGAGTCCCCCGATGCGCAGGATACGACTTGCCTCGCTCCTCATGACAGCCGCCATGCTGTTCCCTTCCTTCTCGTACGCCTCCGGTGACGGCATAGCCATGCTCCCATCCGAAGAAGTGCGGGTCATAAGTGTGAACGTCTGTGTGGACCAGCAGGACATCGATGAGAGAGGGCCCAAACTGATGGACCTTCTGCTGAGTTACAGCCCTGATTCGATCGGTACTCAGGAAAACGGGTGTGAATCCATCAGCAGATGGCCGGCAATCTTCGAAACAGGGCTTTCCAATTACAGCAGAGTCGGCCTGTCCGGCGACGGCTATCTGGAGCATTCTCACAATATCCAGGCGAATTATATCTATTACAACAACGAGAAATTCGAATGCCTTGACTGGCAGACCCTGTGGATGTCTCCTGTAACAAGGATGATATGTTCGTCACTGTTGGGAGATTACCCGAGTACCGTAACATGGTGTCTTCTCCGGAACAGGGATACCGGATTCGTATACGCTCACGTGAACTGTCATCTGTCATACGAGGACATGAATGAGGCTGAATATCAGATGGCGATAGTGGCAAATCTGGCGGAGCAGTTCGCAAGCGCCGGGATACCGGTGTTCTCGACAGGCGACTACAACATGTCTGAAGGCAGCGCCGGCTACTATATCATGATGAACAAGCAGCACATGACGGACCCCAAGTATCTGGCTGACAAATCTGCTGACGAAGGCACGTGGAGAGGCTGGTCCCCGCGGGACCGGAAAGGTCAGAAACCCATCGATTTCTGTTTCATTTCAGGCGAGCTGATGCATGTCAGCGAATACTCGGTCATAGATACCACAGCTCCGGACGGGCAGATCCTGACAGATCACTGCGCAGTATTCGTCAGAGCCACCGTCAACTCTCTGCCTGACACTTTTTCCGAAGGATGCGGGATCGTCAGCATGGAAGGTGCTGAATTCTCGGAACTGAGGAAAAGCGCTTATGTCTACGATTTTCAGTTCACCCGTCCCGTTTCATGGGAACACATATACTATTACCTTGCCGAGCTGAGGGACAAGGACGGCAGGCTCATAGACACAAGAAAGATATATACCCTGAACGCGGATGAGACCGTACCGGAGACCAGGACATGCACGTTCACCGCCCTGGAACCGGAAACGGACTATTCAGTCAGGCTCTACCCATGTACCATCGCGGGCACGAGAGGCCTGCCGGAGGTCATCACATTCCGATCGGGGGCTGAGAAATGAAAAAACTCATTCTTTCATTACTCATCATAACAGCTGTCCTGTTCTCTTCCACAGCAGCCTTTTCGAAAGACAGTGAGCAGGAAACAAATCTCAGGATAGTCAGCATAAACTTATCCTGCGACATGCAGAACATATCAGCCAGGGGCAGCAGGATGGTCGACCTTTTGCTGTCGTATTCGCCGGATTCCATCGGGACACAGGAAAACGGGCTCGTATACAACGGCCAGTGGCCCGAAATCTTCAGGAAAGGTCTCGCCGACTACTCCAGAGTCGGCATCGGGGACACGGACGAGCTGACGAAGAACTGCCTCATGGCCAACTACATATATTATGACCATACCAAATATGATCTTGTTGACTGGGGATCTGTCTATCTCCCGTCCCTACGGAGGCTCAGGGAGATCAGCTGGGACACCAACGCAAGGACCGTGACCTGGGCCATACTGAGAAACAGGCATACCGGATTCACATATGTGCATTTCAACACTCATATCTCATTCGAATCTGACGAAGACAACAGATTCCAGATGTCGATCGTGGCAAAGATGGTCAGCCAGCTGGCCGACATAGGTTACCCCGTCTTTGCATCCGGAGACTATAACTCTTCCGAGGGCAGCGAAAGCTACAGGATAATGATGTCGGAGCCGGGGATAGGAGATCCGAAGCATCTGGCTGACAGATCCGAAAGCAAGGGCACGTTCCGGGGATGGAACTACAGGAACCTGGAAGGAGGCTCCCCGATAGATTTCATCTTCGTTTCCAAAGACATGATTCACGTGAACGAATACTCGGTCATAGACACTTATGTGGACGGCGTGGCTCTGTCAGACCACTGCGGCGTTTTCATCGACGTGACAGCCGGCCCTGTTCCCGATGCATACGGCGGCCCCGCCACGGGGCTGGATCTGAGCGGCATGGTAATATCGGAAGTATCCAGACGCTCATATGTTTATGAGTTCTCATTCACTCAACCCGAAAACATAGGAAACATCTTCAGATACAGCATACGTCTCTCGGACAGCCGAGGCAGTACGGTGGACTCTAGAACGGTCTGTTCATACCTGCTGGACGGAAGCTGCACCACTGAACGCATGTGTACATTCACGGGCCTCGACCCCGGCACCGGATACACCGTTTCGATCACCGGTGTCTCGATTGACGGGAAACAGTCGCAGCCGATGGAATTCTCCTTCCGCACACGCGAAGAATAGGAAAACGGACAGTTGATCGCAAAATCAGCTGTCCGTCCTTTTTGTTCACTTCGGCCACCGGTCCGCGGACTACAGTCCCCTTTTTTCGTTTTCCCTCCTGAGCAGTTTTGACAGAGGCAGTATGAGCAGCCCCATGCATATGTTGCTGATCCCGTGCCTGATATCAAAAGTCAGGCCCGTGCCTATCCAGGCAAGCGTCTGCTCGAACGTGAAACCGTAGAATAAGGCCTGGAATGGAGACCAGAGGATGCCGTACAGAAATCCGTGGAGCCCGCAGACCGCGGGATATATGAACGCCGCTTTCTTGTCCGACAGGTTCTTCGGAAGCAGCATGGTCGCCGCCCACAGGATCGTCCAGATATACAGGTGCGGATACCACCAGGTCTGGAAGCCGTAAAAGGCTCCGAAAAGGATCACGTAGATATATATCGGGACCAGAGCCCATTTTCTGTACGCAAGCGTAAAAACCATAATCAGCATTGCTACCGGGTGTATGTTCGGCAATCCTTCGAACGCTATCTTGGACACGAAGAGCATCGCCCCGAACATCGGAAGAAGAACAATACGCAGTATCTGCTGATGGTTTTTTCTCATTCTGAATACACTGTGTAGGTTATCTCAAAATGGTCGCCGTCAGCGATCGGAGTGCTGCTGGCGCCTGTCATCAGGTACTCGCCGCCCTTTGAAAGAGCCCAGTAAGCGCCCTCCGTGTTGAAGTCAGCGACTTCTCCGTTGACAGCCGTGATGGCAAAGCCGTAGTCGCTGTCATATCCGTCCACCATTCCGGCTTCCTTCAGAGCATCTGCAAGGTTGTCAGCCGCAGTGGTGATCTTCTTCTTGGATTTTTCACCGGCTTTGTTTATCACCTCGACAGTGATCGTTATCTTTCCGCTCTCGTTGCTCTTGTCCTCTTCTTTCTTCCCGCAGGAAACAAAGAGAGTAGCCACAACCGCAATCAGCAGCACCAGAGCGGAGATCCTGGTTAATTTACTCAGTCTCCTCATCTGTTTTTCTCCTTATGTTGATTAGATTTTTTGAGGTTGCCGGACTCAGATAAATCAGCTCACTCGGTGAGCTGAACGCCGGATGACGCAGCTGTTATCTGATGATGGGGCAGGTATCCCGGCTCATGACTGCTGTTTTCACACATACCATCCGCCCCTTCTCGGTTTCCCAATGGTTTCAGCCTGCGGTTGCTGCGCGGTGGCTTGTCAGTCATTCACGGTGACGGTCTCGCTCAGGTCTTCCACCTGATTCCGGTTTAAGCCTTTCGGCACCCCGATCCGACATGAGGATTATACCACACGGCAAACCCGCATGCAACGGAAAAGGCATCCCCGGAATGAGGATGCCTGTACATATTTCGTTTCTCCGTTCAGCAGATCTTCGAAAGCTTCGTCTTCTTGAGAAGGAACTTGACTAAGAAGTATGCCGCGATCGCGAATCCGATCCCCATGATCATGCCGAATATGACGTCGGAAGGATAATGGAAGCACAGGTAAAGCCGCGAGAAAGCGATAATAACCGCCAGCACTATCGCCGCGATGCCCCATTTCTTGTTGTACGCGAACAGAGCCACCGCGCCTTCGAATGATGCCACCGTATGTCCCGACGGAAACGACGCGTCGCTCTCCACCTTGAGGGCGAACAGACCTTCTCCGCTTATCGACTCCCTGATTGCAGCCAGTGCTGAACTCAGGTCGTATGGTCTTATCCTGCCCACCAGCGGCTTGATTATGCCGTTGCAGAATATCAGGCCGAGCGTCAGCGCGATAGCCATCGTGATGCCTATCTTCCTCGTCTTCCTGAATATCAGGAGCACCACTGCGATGATTATCCAGAATATCCCGGAATCCGCGAGGTGCGTGATCAGCGCGAGGAACCTGTCCAGAAAATCGCATCTCAGCGCGGTGTTCAGGCCCTCCAGCATTCCCGCTTCGAATATGTTTATCGCATCCATGTTTTCAGTCTATACCTCCGCTTCTTGCTTTGTTTTTAATTGCTTGAGAAATTCGAAAATAACCGACGCCGCTCCGGCGGCTCCGATATCCCCGGAGTTTATGACCAGATCGTAGTTTTCCGTCCTGCCCCATTTTTCCCCGGTATAGTAGTTATAGTAGCTGGACCGTTTCTTGTCCGTTTTCATGACATAGTCCCGCGCCCCGTTCCTATCAAGGCCTTCCCGCGCCATGACGGCATCCACTCTCTTCTCGAAATCCGCCATGACGAAGACCCGCAGAAGCTTCGGATATTCCGACAGCACACAGTCGGCGCACCGTCCCACTATGACAGCTCCCGAGCCTTCCTCAGCTATGCTTTTAAGAACGTTGGACTGGGCAACGAAAAGCTTGTCATTTATGGGCATGTTCACGTTCGCGTAACCGTGCCCGTATGAAGCAGCGCTGAGGGCAAGAGTGTACAGCAGGCTGCTGGAAGCCTTTTCATCGAACTCCTCCAGCACCTCCTCGCTCATGCCGCTCTTCTCCGCAGCCAGCTTGATAAGGTTGTTGTCGTAGAACCTGAAGCCCGTGAGTTCCGAGAGCTTCCGTCCGATCTCCCGTCCGTTGGTCCCGCTCTGCCTCGCAATGGTCACAATGTATTCCACGGCATCCTCCCGGTCATTATTTCTTTTTTCCCTTTCTCTTCTCGATATCGGATATGAGGCCTACCCTTCTCGCGTGCTTTCCGCCTTCGAACCCGGTGCTGACGAAGATCTCGGCAAGCTCAGCCGCAAGCCCTTCACCGACTACCCTAGCCCCCAGGCACAGAACGTTCGCATCATTGTGGAGCCTCGTGTATTTCGCACTGAATGTATCGGAGCAGGCTGCCGCCCGGATCCCCGGCACCTTGTTCGCAGCCATGCTCATCCCGATGCCCGTGCCGCAGCACAGTATGCCGAGTTCCGCCTTTCCGTCCAGGATGTAATCCGCCAGTTTCTCGGCGAACACGGGATAGTCGCAGCTCTGTTCCGAATCCGTGCCGAGATCCGTCACGTCGAAGCCTTCTGAGCGGAAATGATCCGCCAGATAGTCCTTGAGCCTGAATCCCGCATGGTCTGCCGCGAATACCAGTTTTTTCTTTTCCATATGTAATCCCCTTTCCGGAGTCCGTTATTTTTCTTCCGCCAGTCTTTCTTCCCTTTCCCTTTCGGCCTGGGATTTTTTCAGATATACCGGGTTGAGGGCCGCATCCGTGAACACGGATCTGTCGGGTGCGGTATTCCACTTTTCAAAAGCAGCTCTCGCCACCCCGTAGGCAGACTGCCACCTCAGCCTCACCGGCGTTTCAGCGATCCTGCCAGGATCTGCCGCGGCCTTCACCTTGTCGTAAGCGTCGCCTGTGAGATATATCGCCTCATCACCGTACCCGGCAAGCGTCTCAACGAGCTCCGTTATCGCGATCTGGGTATCCTCGCAAAGCCTTTCGACAGTCCCGTCCGGGAGGCTCCTGAACAGCGCAGTGTATACCATGTCCCGCCTTGCGTCTATGACTGGCACCGCTATGCACGGGATGCCTGCGAGGCTGTACGCCATGGCTTCAAGGGATGAGACCCCGACGCAGGGGGTGCTGTGGGGGAACGCAAGCCCCTTGACTGCAGCCACACCTATCCTGATCCCCGTGAATGATCCCGGTCCCGCGGAGACCGAGTACATCCCGATGTCGCCGTATCCGATGCCTGCGGACTTCATGAGGGATTCCGCCGCCGGAAGTATTATCGCGCTGTGGGTACGTGTCTTCACGGACACCTCGGCCAGCAGCCTGTCATCTTCGCATATGGCGCATGTGGCTATGTCTGCGCTCGTGTCTATCGCCAGTATTTTCATATCGCTATCTCGATTCCGTCGACGGAGATCCTTCTCCCGTTCTCCGACGTTTTTTCTATATATACCCGGATCGGATCCGGGATCGTTGCGAATATCTCTCCCGGGATCTTTTCGCTCCATTCGGAGATGCACACTCCCGTGTCAAGATACTCGTAGAATCCGAGAGCCAGAAAGTCGTCCTCTCCCCCGGTCCTGTAAAAATCGAAGTGGAACACCGGAAGGTCTCCCCTCCTGTATTCATTCACTATGGTATATGTGGGGCTCTTGACCCGGCTTCCGGGGGAAAGAACCGAAACGAACCCTCTGACAAAAGCGGTCTTCCCGGCCCCGAGTTCGCCGTACAGGGCCACGTATCTTCTGCCCACCGCCGACCGTACCGCGAGAGCCAGCGCCCTGCCCGCCGCCTCAGTCTGCTCGGGCGATCCCGAAATGATCTCCGTCACCGTTTCATCCCCCTTTCACCTTTGTTTTCTTATAAGGATTATATCATACCGTAATTAAGTTTTCAATTAAAGCCGTACGGCAAAAAGAAAACTGCCGGCAGCTGACGACAGTTTCTTTGCATACCCGCCCTAAGGGATTTGAACCCATGGCCATCGGAATCGGAATCCGGTACTCTATCCGGGCTGAGCTAAGGGCGGTCATTCCGTTCGGAGATTATACCACACCTTCCGCTTCAAAACAAGAAAAACCCGAAAATTGGCGGTTGACAAAGGCCCAAAAGGCGGATATAATATTTTAAACGATATTTAAAAATTCATCCGGGGGTCAAAATGCTAACTGACATCCAGAAGATCATCAAACTAGAGAATTTCCTGAAAGTCATGGACGTCATCGCGAAACGTCCGAATCCCAGCAGGTCCGACATAACCGACACCACCGGGATAAGCCTGATGACCGTGGGAAAGATCAGCAACACCCTCAAGGCGGACAAGGTCATTATCACCGACGTCATCGAGTCGAACCAGAGAGGCCGCAAGGCAAAGTCGGCCAGGATCAGCGAGGAGAAGTATTTCTCAATATTCAACATGTCATCCGTGCCCGAATCCTTCTGCAAGCTCAGGCTGAGCACCCTTTACAAAGGCAAGGTCTCCGATTTCTCGAACGTGAAGAAACCGGAAGGCACATCCATCAAGAGCTTCATCTCCGCCAGCCTGTCAAGGATCGACGCCGGGGAGTGCATAGGCATCGGTATCATCGTGGCCCCGGATTCGCAGGTATCCTTCGATGCCTTCGCGGACCAGCTCATGGAAGCGTTCCCCGGAGTGCCCGTGGCCGTCGTTCCCAGGAGCAACGCGATCTGCGCCCTGAGTCTTTCGGACGAGTTCGCCGACCGCAGCGATGACGTACTCTATTTTTCCCTTGAAAGACACGGCATCTCATGCTGGTTCTACCCTTCGTCAAGCGTATGCGTGGAGAGCCGCAAAAAATACATCCCCTGCGAAGCGCTGCCCACGAGATCCCTGAGCTCCCTGGGCTCCATGCTTGCCGAGGCCGAGGATCCCGGCAAGCTGCTGCATGACATCGCCCAGTGCGTCTACGCCTGCATAGCCATAACCGGTCCCCAGCGGGTACTGTTCGACGTGGACGGGGCATATCCCGAGGATTTCGCCGAGAAACTGCGCAGCGAGATAGCCACCTACGTGGCGCCCTACGCCAAGCTGCCCCTTTTCAATTCGGTGCTTATCGGCAAGAACAGCCCGATAGTCGGCACAGGCATCATCCTGCGTGAGCTCTATGTGGAGACTCTTATCTGAGGTCGTTGAATTATGGAAAAATATCCTATGCTGCTCAGGCCGGTCTCCAAGCAGATCATCTGGGGCGGTGACATACTGAAAAAGGAATACAACAAGAAAGCTCCCTTCGAGAAGATCGCTGAATCCTGGGAGCTGTCTGTCAGGCGGGGCGAAAACTGCACCATCAGGAACGGCCCGCTGAAAGGCCGCACTCTCATGGGATACATCGGGAGCGACGGTTCCGCTCTCGGATCGAACTGCAAAAAGTACGGATGCTTCCCTCTTCTGATCAAATTCATCGACGCCGGTGACAGGCTGTCGATCCAGGTCCATCCCGACAACGAATATGCGAAAAAGCATGAGGGCACCACGGGCAAGACCGAGATGTGGTACATAATGGATACCAGACCCGGAGCCCGGCTGGTATACGGTCTCAAATCCGGCACCACGAAAAAGATGTTCGAGGATGCCATAGCGTCAGGGACCGTCGAAGATCTCATGAACTATGTCGAGGTGAAGAAAGGCGACGTATACTTCATCCCCGCGGGTCAGGTCCATGCCATCGGCAAGGGGATACTCATCGCCGAGATCCAGCAGAACTGCAACGTGACATACCGGGTCTACGATTACAACAGAAGGCAGGCCGACGGTTCCCTGCGCCAGCTCCACACGGAAAAAGCCCTTGACGTCATAGTGTCAAGGACGGAGCGGCAGATCGACGAGATCAGGTTCTCGAGACCTGCGGACACCGACGGTGAAGTGCTGGGGTCCTGCGAATATTTTACATCTGTAAAACATACCGTCAAAACCGGAAGCGACATCGAACTGAATGCCGGCAGAAAAAGCTTCATGTCCCTTCTGTTCCTTGAGGCGGACTGCGCGTATATCATATACGGCGGAAAAAAGATCAGGGTCCGCAAGGGCGACAGCTGCTTCATCCCCGCGGGCATGGGAAAGTTCCGGATCGAAGGCAGCTGCGAGCTGATCTCGACTGTTGTGAACTGAAAAACACATAGACAAACGCACCCCCGGGTGCGTTTTTTGCGTTATATCTATCTGTATTTTTCGGCTTCAGCCTGGGCAAGGGTGTCACATCTCTCATTGTACGGATGGCCGTCGTGGCCCTTCACCCACACGAGTTCCACACTGTGCTTCTCACAGAGCGCCAGCAGCATGTCCCAGAGATCGGGGTTCAGCGCCGCGGACCTGTCACTCTTCTTCCATCCGTGCTCCTTCCAGGACTTGGCCCATCCCTTCGTTATCCCGTCATATACATATCTGGAATCCGTCGTGAGGGTGACCACGCAGGGTTCCTTCAGGGCTGAAAGGGCTCTTATCGCCGCAGTGAGCTCCATGCGGTTGTTCGTCGTCATGGGCTCCCCGCCGCATATCTCCTTTTCCTTCCCCCTGTACACAAGTACAGCCGCCCATCCTCCCGGGCCGGGGTTGTTCTTGCATGATCCGTCGGTATATATCTCGACCTTTTTCATAAACCTGCCCTAATCCATCTTTTTCTGCCTTCTGCTCCCATTATATCACACCGCTCATGCTGATGCCACCCGCATACATGAACTTTCAGAAGGAAATGCATCACGGGAAGCTGAGTCCGGGTACATTTTTCTCCGGGCTTCTTTTCTGAGGGCGGGGATTGTGATATAATTTAAGCATCCAACTGTATCCGAGGTTCATCATGGTCATCGACAAGAAACTATTCTACGGGAAACTCATAAGGCTTGCCCTGCCGATCGCGCTGCAGAGCCTTATGCTGGCGTCCGTCGCCGCTGCCGACGCCCTCATGCTGGGCAGGGTGACCCAGAACCAGATGACCGCGGTCTCGCTGGCCTCGCAGATACAGTTCATACAGAACATGGCGCTCTTTTCCATCTCGGCTGCAGGCTCGCTTCTCGGGGCCCAGTACTGGGGAAAAGGCGATACCGGCACCATCCGCAAGCTTTTCAATATCCTGCTGCGGACCGCCGGCGTGGTCTCCCTCGCCTTCTGCCTGGCCTGCGAGTTCATCCCCGACCTGCTGATGCATATCTTCACTCACGATGACGCACTGATAGAGATAGGCGTCTCGTACCTGCGGATAGCCGGGATATCGTACGTCCTGTCCGGGATCTCGCAGTGCTATCTCACGACAATGAAGGTGTCCGAGCATGTCACCCCGAGCGCGGTCATCAGCTCCACGGCCGTCGTGACGAACATACTTCTCAATGCGGTCCTCATATTCGGACTGTTCGGACTGCCGAGGATGGAAGCCGCGGGCGCCGCCCTCGCCACCACGATAGCCAGGGCCATTGAGCTCATCCTCTGTGTAACGGTCTCCATGGGCCGCACGTTCATACGGCCTGATTTCAGAAGACTGTTCTCCCGCTTCAGGGAGCTCACGAGAGATTTCTTCCGCCACCTGTTCCCGCTTGTGGGAGGCTGCATTCTCTGGGGCATAGGATTCGCGGCGTATACCGCCGTCATCGGACATATGGGGACTGACGCCGCCGCCGCGAACTCCATAGCGGCAGTGATCAGGGATCTCATCTGCTGTCTCTGCAACGGAGTCGGCAGCGCCGCAGCCATAATGGTAGGCAACGAGCTGGGCGCCGGAAAGCTTGAGCTCGGCAAGGCATACGGTATAAAGCTGATGAAAATCTCCCTCGTCATCGGCTTCATGTCAACAGGCATCGTGCTCGCCCTCACTCCCCTGGTGGTCAACTCGGTAATCCTTACCGATGAGGCGAGATCATATCTCGTCGGAATGATGGTCATCATGGCGGTATATATGATAGGCAGATCGTTCAACACGGTCGTCATAAACGGTGTCTTCACCAGCGGCGGGGATACCAAATTCGATGTGTACAGCCTCGCGGTTTGCCTGTGGGGATTCGCACTGCCGCTGTCCATTCTCGGTGCTTTCGTCTTCGGCTGGCCCGTGCTTGCGGTATATGCGTGCACCTGCCTCGACGAGGTCGGAAAGATCCCCTGGGTGCTGGCAAGATTCAGAAAATACATATGGGTAAAGAACCTGACAAGAGATTTGAAAGAATGAGGTGACAGGTATGAAAAAATGGCACAAGAGCTATACATACGCGATAGTCACGGTCGCCCTGATCATTGCCGCGTTCCTGCTGTTCTGGTGGCTGGAGAACCGTCCCTTCACTTTCAGCGGAAGCGACGGGATATCCCAGCGGCTGGAGGCCTGGACGCCGGCTTCCGCGGTGCCGGGCAAAGCCCATCCTGTCGAAGGGGAGATACTTTACTACAAGATAGACTGTTTCAAGAGTTTCATGTTCCTCAGCAGCTATGAGGGACCGGAAAAGGCCGGACGCAGCTTCCAGGCCAGCGACATAAAGACTGCTGACGAGATCGGGGCCATCGCCGTCCTGTATTACGACCGGGCACTCGCCTTTAACTATACGAACGGGGCCGGAGCCTACCGCAACGACTGCACGGTATATATCCTGGATCCCGGGACCCTGGAGGTGCTGGCGAAGGAGACCGTCCGTGGAGCTTCGCCTGCCGCCACCTCATCCGGTGGCGACCGATACGGGGACGCTCCGACGAAAGCCGCCTGCCGGAGCACAGCGAAGCAGCTCGTGGAAGAGCTGAACAAATAACGGAAAGGATAAGTATCATGGGATGTTTCAGATCGATAGATGAGGCGAGGGAATACTTCCGAGGTGACACCTTCGCCATGACCAACGGTATTAAGATAGACTCCCTGTCGGATGAGGAATGCACATGCAGCATCAGGATCAGGGACGACCACAGGAATGCCATGGGCGGCATCATGGGAGGCGTCATATTCACCCTGGCGGACTTCGCGATGGCGGTTATGAACAACAACCTTCACCGTCCCACGGTAGCCATGGACATGAACATAAGTTTTCTCACGTCATCGAAAGGCGAACACCTTACCGCGTGCGCAAAATGGGTCAAGGACGGAAAGAACACCACCGCATGCACGATCCTCATAACAGACGAATTCGGTAAGAAGATCGCTCTTGTCACGGGGACCGGGTTCAAAATCGCGAACTGACCGGATCGGTAATGACTCCGATATTATAGAAAAACAGACGAAAGTCTGTTTTTTCTCTCTTAATAATGTAGTGTATATTTACAATTAAAGGCGTTTCTGTTAGAATACTAGGTGTGTATTTATCCCGGCAAATTCACTTGGAGGTCGAATCGAATGGGCATAACATTTCGCGGTGGAGTGCATCCGAAAGAGAACAAGTCTCTCAGCAATTCCGCTCCGCTGCGTGTATTCAACGCGACCGGCGAGATGATCTTCCCTCTCTCACAGCATATAGGCAGGCCTGCCAGAGCTGTGGTGAAAAGGAACGACCAGATCTCCGTCGGACAGCTGCTGGCCGAGGCGGACGGATTCATCTCGGCAAACGTTTATTCCTCCTGTTCCGGAAAGGTCAAGGCGATCGAAAAGCGCCGCACCATCTCGGGGACTCTGCAGGAATGCGTCGTCATAGACAATGACGGTCTTTACACGCCGGAGGATCCGGAGGAGGAAAGCAGGCCTGCAGGCATCCGGGAGATGACGAGCCAGGAGATCATCGACTGCGTCAAGCAGGCCGGGATCGTTGGACTCGGCGGCGCCGGATTCCCGACTCATGTCAAGCTGGCTCCCAAAAACCCGGACAAGATCAGCTACGTGATCGCAAACGGCGCGGAGTGCGAACCTTATCTGACGTGCAACGACATGCTGATGAGGGAACATCCGGAAGAGATAGTCGAAGGTCTGGAAATAATCCTGAGGCTGTTCCCCAACGCCGAGGGAGTCATAGCCATCGAGAACAACAAGCCCGAGGCCATCGAAGCGATGAAGAAAGCCTCCGAAGGCAGAAACAGGATCAAGGTCCTGGAGCTCGAGACCAAATATCCGCAGGGCGGTGAGCGCAGCCTTATAAAGGTCATTGCCGGAGTGGACTTCCCTGTCGCGATGCTTCCTGCCGACGTGGGGTGCATCGTGGACAACGTGGCCACCATATACGCGATCAGAAGGGCATGCATAAACGGCGAGAAGCTCCTTTACCATATAGTCACCATATCCGGTGAAGCAGCTGCCAATCCCGGCAACTACGTGGTAAGGGAAGGCACCCTCCTTTCCGAACTGGTCGAATTCGCCGGCGGCGTCAAGGAAGGAACCGAACTGAAGAAAGTCATAGCCGGCGGCCCCATGATGGGCATGGCGCTCGGTTCACTGGATGTCCCGGTAGTCAAAACGACAAACGGGATTCTGCTCCTTCCGGAGGACGGGACGGAGAAGGCTTTCAAGCAGATGACCAACTGCCTGCGCTGCGGCAGGTGCACGAGAGTATGCCCACAGGGACTTCTCCCCGAACTCATGTTCGAGGCTGCAGAACAGCATAATTACGAAAGATACGAAAAGAAACTTTACGGTTTTGAATGCATACAGTGCGGGTCCTGCGCGTTCGCGTGCCCCGCAAAGCGCCCGCTGACCCAGGTGTTCAAGCAGGCCAAAGCCGAGATCCTGGCGGCAAGAAAAGCCGCCGCGGCAGCGAACGGAGGCGGTAAGTGATGGACAACATGCTCAACATTTCCTCTTCGCCCCACGTAAGACGGCCTCTCACCACACGGCAGATCATGCTGATTGTGATACTGGCTCTGCTGCCGACCACCGTCGTAGGCGTCATCACCCACGGGCTTTATTCCCTCTGGATCATCCTCTCGGCGGTCATCTCTGCAGTCCTTACGGAATTCATATTCGACAAGATCTGCAGAAAGCCGAACACGTTCCTGGACGGATCCGCGGCCCTTACCGGCCTTCTGCTGGCGCTGACGCTTTCCCCGTCCGTTCCTCTTTACATACCCATCCTCGGATCCGTGTTCGCGATCCTGGTGGTCAAGTGCTTCTTCGGAGGGCTCGGGAAGAACTTCCTCAACCCCGCTCTTGCGGCCAGGTGCTTCCTCCTGATCTCCTTCGGCAAGACCATGACGCAGTTCAGTGTGGACGGCGTGGCAACAGCCACCCCGGTAGCCGAGCTCACAGCCGGCAGGGCGGTCAACATAACCGAGATGTTTCTCGGAACGTCCAACGGTGTCATAGGGAACTCCATCGTTGCGCTTCTGGTAGGCGGGCTTATCCTTTGGGCCATGGACATAATCCGCGGTGAGATCTGGATATCGATAATCCTGAGCTTCACTGTGATCATGGGCCTGTTCGGCGGACAGGGGTTCGATGTGAACTTCCTGCTTGCCCATGTTTGCGGAGGCGGCGTGGTGATCGGTGCGTTCTTCATGGCCACCGACTATGTGACATCCCCCGTGAGCCGTCTCGGACAGACGATTTACGGCATCCTGATCGGAGGACTAGGAGCCCTGTTCAGAACACTGGGATCCGCGGCAGACTCGTTCAGCTACGCCATCATAATCGGAAACCTGGTGGTCCCGCTGATAGACACGTACATAATCCCCAAACCGTACGCGTTCAGAAAATCTCAGATCAAACTGCAGAACGGCGAAAAGAAAAAATCCCTGCTGAAGCGCATACCGAAGGCCGTGATCGTACTGACTCTGGTCACGCTCCTGGCGGGCGTCGCGCTCAGCTCCATATTTACTGTTACAAAAGATACAATAGAAGCGCAGAAGATCGCGGCCAACACCGAATCCTACCGGGCAGTGCTTCCGGAGGCTGAATCCTTCGAATCCGTGAGAAAAGCGGATGATGCCATAGAAGCCCTGGCAGGCGGCGTGTACGGAACGAGCTTCGGCAAGGCCTACATCAACAGCGCCGTCGCAGGAAAGAACGCCGCAGGCGAGACCGTCGGGTACGTCGTAAGCGCCACCAGCGGAGACGGATACGACGGCAACATCACCCTGTCGGTCGGCATAAAGGCCGACGGCAACATCACCGGCATAGCATTCACGGAACTCAACGAGACCCCCGGCATGGGCATGAGATGCGACGAGCCCCTGTTCAAGGATCAGTTCAGCAACAGGAACGTGACAGCGTTCAAGGTCCTAAAGAACGGCGGTTCGGTGAATCCCGACGAGATCGATGCCGTGTCAGGCGCGACCACTTCATCCAGGGCGGTGACCAACGCGGTCAACGCCGGACTCGACTTCTTCAGAAATTATCTGGCGGGAGGTGCTGAACAATGAATAAATACATCGAGCGCCTTTACAACGGAATAATAAAGGAAAACCCGACCCTGATCCTTATGCTCGGCATGTGCCCGACTCTCGCGGTATCCACCAGAGCCATGAACGGAATCGGGATGGGTCTTTCAACCACGGCGGTGCTGATCCTGTCGAACCTGGTGATCTCACTGCTGAGAAAAGTCATACCTGATCAGGTGAGGCTTCCCTGCTACATCGTAATAGTCGCCTCACTGGTGACAGCGACCGAACTTCTGATCCAGGCATACCTGCCGGATCTCTACAGCGCCCTCGGGATCTACATCCCGCTCATAGTCGTCAACTGCATCATCCTCGGAAGAGCCGAGGCATACGCGAACAAGAACAGCCCCGGGCTCGCCGTCATGGACGGTCTGGGCATGGGCATAGGCTTCACGGTGGCACTCACCCTCGCCGGCCTCGTCAGGGAGATCCTCGGCAACGGTACGGCATTCGGCCTGCAGATCATGCCCGAGAGCTTCGAGCCCATCGGGATATTCGTGCAGCCCCCGGGAGCGTTCATAGTGATAGCGGTGTTCATAATGATAATGAACGCCATAGGCATAAAGACCCGCCAGCGCAAGCTGGTGGAGAGCGAATGCGACGGATGCTGCGCGAAATGCGCCTCCCGCTGCGAGAAAGCTGAGGAGGTGGCCGACAAATGAAAAGCCTGATCCTCATCATCGTAGCGACGGCCTTCGTCCACAACGTGGTACTGAACCAGTTCCTCGGCATCTGCTCGTTCCTCGGCGTTTCAAAGCAGATGAAGGCCTCCGCCAGCCTCGGCGGAGCGGTCATATTCGTCATGACCATAGCATCGGCCATAGCGAGCCTGCTTTACGACTTCGTACTGGTGCCCCTCAAGATCGAGTTCATGAAGACCATAGTCTTCATCCTCGTGATCGCAGCCCTGGTACAGATCGTCGAGATGTTCCTGAAAAAGAAATCGCCTTCGGTCTACAAGGCGCTGGGGATCTACCTTCCCCTCATCACAACCAACTGCGCTGTTCTCGGCGTGGCACTGACCAACGTCCAGGACGGATACAACTTCATCGAATGCGTCATATCCGGATTCGGTACCGCAGTCGGTTTCACCATCGCGATAGTTCTTCTCGCCGGCGTCCGTTCAAGGATCAAGGAGGAAGATCTCCCCGCCCCGCTGCGCGGAGCGCCCATCGTCCTTATATCCGCGGCCCTCATGTCCATAGCATTCATGGGCTTCGCGGGACTGGGCATCTGAGAGGGGGAGCGGCATGGAAATAATCATAGCGACGACCATCGTCATAACCCTGATCGGCATCGTAGTGGGCATCGGTCTCGTCCTCACGTCGAAGAAATTCGCGGTGGAACAGAATGAGACCGAAGTCGCGGTTCGCGAGTGCCTTCCCGGCAACAACTGCGGAGCCTGCGGCCTCGCGGGATGCGACGCCTGCGCGGCAGCCATAGTCAGAGGCGAGGTCCCCATAAACGTCTGTCCTGTGGGCGGTCAGCCCGTCACGGACAAGATCGGGAAGATAATGGGCACGACCGCCGTGGCTGAGGAAAGAAAAGTAGCCTTCGTCAGGTGCAAGGGCTCCTGTGAAGTAACGAAGAACCAGGGCAACTACATCGGAGTGAAGGACTGCCGGAGCGCGGTCCTGTCCGGAGTGAGCATCTCCGACTGCGACTACGGATGCCTCGGTTTCGGGACCTGCCAGTCGGTATGCCCCGCAAAAGCCATAAAAGTCATCGACAACGTGGCCGTGGTGAACCCGTCCAAGTGCATAAGCTGCGGCATGTGCGTCAAATCCTGCCCGCGGAACCTCATAGAGCTCGTTCCCATCAGCAAGACAACCAGAGTACAGTGTTCCAACCGGGACACGGGCCTCAACGTCAAGCGGATATGCAAGGCGGGGTGCATCGGATGCGGCATCTGCGCGAAACAGTGCGAATCCGAAGCCATCACCCTTGAGAACAATCTGGCCCACGTGAACTACAAAAACTGCACGCTCTGCGGCAAATGCGCCGAGAAATGCCCCGTCAAGGTTATAATCCCTCCGGAAAAGACACCGGTATCCGAAGCGGACACAGTCAAGGAAGAGGAGGCCGTTCTGGTATGAAGCACAAGAGCCTTATATTCAAGATACTGTTTGCCCTGGCCCTGATCGCCGCTGCGGTCGTCGTCCTCAGCGGGCTCTTCACGGGAAAAGACCTCATGTATCATCTGAAGGATCGCTCTGCCATCGGCGCCTTGAGCCGTTCGGACATCACGTATCTGGAAGTTGACGCGCCCCAGGCCACGAGCCGGGACGGAACAGTTAACGCATCGGACTGGGCAGCCGTATATCCGTATATATCGGCGACCATGGGTGACAATGACAAAAACTCATATGTCATAGACTATCTTGAACAGGATCCCTATCTCGTAAACATCTACGAAGGATTCGGGTTCGCTAAGGATTACGGCAGTGCCAGGGGACACAGCTACACTCTGGAGGATGTCCACAACACCGAACGCCCCCACGCCAAGGCCAACTGTCTCACCTGCAAGACTCCCAATTTCGCCAAGCTGGTGAACGACCAGGGAGTCAGCGTCTACTCGATGTCATTCGCGGAAGCCGAGGCACTGATGGAAGAGAACGTGAGCTGCTACACCTGCCACGGAAACGACGCGGGCAACCTGGGACAGATCACCATCACACATTCCTATGTGACAAAAGCCCTCGGCGATGAGGTGTCATCCATAGACGCCTCCACCCTTTCCTGCGGCCAGTGTCACATAGAGTATTATTTCACGCCTTCAGACAGCGAGACCATGATGCCCTATGGCAGCGTGGCCGCCATGACGCCCCAGGCGATCCTGGAGTACTATGACAGTATAGAATTCTACGACTGGATCCAGCCCAGCACCGGGACGAAGATGCTGAAGGCGCAGCATCCGGAGATGGAGACATATCTTGCAAGCAAACACGCTTCCAAGGGCATCACATGCGCCGACTGCCATATGCCATTGGAGATGGCTGAGGACGGGACCGTCTACCACAGCCACTACATAGTGAGCCCTCTGGAAAGCGAGTCCGCGCTCCTGTACTGCGCGTCCTGCCACGGCGACACGGACATGACTGCCAAGGTCAGACGGATACAGGAAAGAGTCACGGCTAGGGAAACTGAAGTCGGCAACAAGCTGTCCGAATTCAAGGACGCGCTGGCAGCAGCCGTTGAAGAAGGAAAACTGTCAGAGTCCGAGCTCGATGAGATCAGGAACGTCCACAGGCAGGCCCAGTGGTATTTCGATTTCTGCTACGTTGAGAATGCCGAAGGAGCCCATAACTTAGACCTTGCCCTGGACTGCCTTGACACATCGGAAGCCCTTATCGCAAAAGGCATGGCGATGCTTGGAAAATAGAGACGAAAACGAATAACAAACGAAGACCGGTCATCTCATGTCCGGTCTTTGCAAAATATGCAGGATTTTAGTATGTCAGCACTGAAAAAGATCTGGAGATTCCTGACCTCGATGAAGTTCGCGGTCATACTGCTTGTCATTCTGGCAGTTGCCTGTTCAGTCGGCAGCATGATAACCCAGAACCAGACCTACGCGCAGTATACAGAGCAGTACGGGGAGAGAGCCGCGGCAGTCATAATGGCACTGCACCTTGACGACGCCTTCCACAGCTGGTGGTTCATCACCATTACGGCATTCCTGTGCCTCAATCTGCTGCTCTGCAACGTCATAAGGCTTCCGTCCCTCATCAAAAGGACCGGAAAAGCCGCGGAATACGAGAGACCGGACGGTTCGTTCTCGGAATACCCCGGAGTCAGGGACCCGGATACTGTCATCAAAGCGCTGAAGATGCCTGAAAGCAAAGCCGCCGCAGACGGAAAGGCCCGTGTCTCCAGTTCCGGTTCAGCAGGATTCTGGGGCGCCTGGGTATGCCACATCGGCGTGCTGCTGCTGATCCTCGGGTTCAGTCTCGGACAGATCACGCACCGGGAATATACGGCCTACGGAGTGCCGGGAGAAACGGTCCCGGTGGGCGAATCGGGACTCATGGTCACCATCGACGATTTCAGGGTCGGCCTGCGGGATGACGACACGGTGGAGCAGTATACCGCCGACATCACCGTTTTCCCGGAGGGCTCCTCCGACAGGCAGTCAGCCACCATCAGCGTCAACAATCCGGCTGATCTCCACGGATACAGGTTCTACCAGAATTCCACGGGCTACGCCGCCAGGATGATTATAACCAAAGCGGGTGAGCCTCTTCAGGAGACAGTGCTCTGTGCCGGGGAGTTCACGCCTGTCAGCGGCATCCCGCAGCTCGTCGTGTATCTCAATGCGATTTATCCGGATTACTATATGGACCCAGTTTCCGGCCCCTCCACCGCGTCAGGACAGCTTAAGAACCCCGCATATCTGTACTCGCTGTATTACTCCGGTGAGATGCTCGGTATGAACGTTCTCATGCCGGATGAATCCATCAGCATAAACGATCAGGAGCTCGATATCCGTTTCACGGATCCGCGGAACTACACTCTCATCCAGGCAAAAAAGGACTCCTTCACCTGGCTGGCGTTCCTCGGAGGCATCATCACCATGGCAGGCCTGTTCATGGCCTTTTACCTGAAACCTAGAAAGATCCAGGCGGTCCCCGGAGAGGACGGCACCTGGACAGTGTATAACAAGGTCTATAAGAAGGATATATATTTCGACGAAAAAGTCAGAGAAGCCGTTGAGGCGGAGAAAGCGAAGGAATAGCTTATGCAGACCATAGAATCCGTACTGTTCTACTCGACCATCGGGATATACTTCGTCTCGATGATTCTGTACTTCGTATTCGTCGCGGTGAAAAAGGAAGCCGTTGCGAAGGCAGCCATCGTATTCCAGTGCATAGGGCTTGCCGTCCACACGGCAACCATCGTGTTCCGGGGGATCGCCGCCGGGCGTCTTCCCCTTACCAACCAGTATGAGTTCGCCACAGCCTTCGCCTGGGGGCTCTGCGTCGTTAGCCTCATATTCATCCTGAAGTTCAGGTTCAAGCTGCTGGGAGCCTTCGCTACCCCCATAACCCTGCTCATAATAGGCTACGCAGCCATGCAGAGCCGGGAGATCCGCTCTCTCATGCCAGCCCTTCAGTCCGGCTGGCTGGGCATACACGTGTCCACGGCCATCATCGCATACGGCGCCTTCGGGGTATCCTTCGTGATCTCGGTCATCTTCCTTCTGCGGGACAGGATTGGCGACAGCACTTTCCTGGACCAGCACATCCCGAAAAAAGAGAAGCTGGACTTGATAAGCTACAGAAGCGCGGCTCTCGGGATCCTTTTTCTGACTTTCACCATCATCACCGGTGCCATCTGGGCGGAAAGAGCCTGGGGTAGTTACTGGTCCTGGGATCCCAAGGAGACCTGGTCCCTCGTGACCTGGATAATCTACGGAGTGTACCTGCACCTGAGGATAAACAGGAAATGGAACGGCAAGGCCGCCGCCATATTCTCCATCGTGGGCTTCATCTGCGTGATCTTCACGTATATAGGAGTGAACACCTTCCTTCCCGGAATCCACAGCTACAAGTGACATGCCCTGAAAACAGTTCAGCCGCAGCAGACGCTGCGGCCGTTTTGTTATTTTATGATAAATCAGTACTGGAAATAGTCGTCCGGCTCTATGGTGGAAGCCAGATTCTCGCTCATGATCATATGGGTGGGTTTGTCCCTCAGCTGGAGTATCGACGCCGGCACGTGCTGGTCCGGCTTTCCGAAGATGCAGAGCCTCGACGTGAGCCTCTGCCATGTCACTTTCGTTCCTGCGGTGGTGATGCCGTGCATATCGAGCACGTTCTTCGCCTTCATGGCGTCCCTGGGGCCCATCATGGCTCCCTTGGGCGGCACCTTCGATATATCGCCCGAGTACCCGAAAGCTCCGTGAAGGCTGTTCTGGGCTATGGTCAGCGGATGCAGCCTTGCCACCTTTGCTCCCTGTTCCAGATATTCCTCCATGGTGGGTTTGAACCAGTCATCTACCGGATCTATGAAGGCCAGATGCCCGGGCCAGCCGGGACCGGAGTAGATTATGTCGGCCTCCCCGTCCTCCTCAAGCATCTTTGAGAACACGGGAGTCGTCTCATTGCTGTGATAAATGAAATTCTCCTCCCTGAACCCAAGCCCCTGGATATTCTTAATCATGAACTCCCGGAAAGCGTGGCCGAACCCGGCCCTGTAGCTCAGGGGCGCGATATTGCCGTCCTCATCAGCCCACTCGTCCATCATATAGAACTTCACGTTCCGCATGTTGACCTTCAGTTCCTGAAGCATGTACGCTACCTTGCGGTACGTGGGGTTCGGATTGCACATCACCATGACGCACTTTCTGTCGTTGACGTCCGAGTCGATGATCCGCTTCACCATGTCAGTGAGCATGACCATCTCAAATTCCTCATCCTTCAGGACATCCAGACGGATATTAGGGTTGGACGGATGCCTGCCGTCCATGGCCAGGATATCCTCTTTCGTTATCTTTCTCACCCGGTCGATCTCCGCCTGGTTAGTGAACGGATACCACTCGTGATTGAAAACTTCACCGAACATAAGCTATATCTCCTTTCACCTCAGGCCTCTCGCGAGCCTGACGGCCGTATCTGTCATTTTCATGCCGAATTCCTCACTGAGCATTGAGGTGTCGGTCTCGTAGCCGCCTGTCACCAGAGATTCCGGGGTGTACATATACCCCGGCAGGCAGCCGTTTGAAAGCTCGTTTACTATGACGGTCCCGAAGCCGGCCACGGCCTTCATGTACAGGCCGTATTCGACGAATATCTCCCCGGGGATGCCTATGACGCACAGGCCACCGAGCCTGAATACCTGGATCTCCGCCGGGTCCTCGTCTCCGAGGAGCTCGATCTTGACGCCGCGCTTCCTCATAAGGACGTATCCCAGCTGGTCCTCAGATCCAAGCAGTTTCAGGTTGGCATTCTGCCACAGATAGTACTCCTCCCTCTTCTCCGACTGTCCGTACCTTGAATAAAGATCCCTGTAGACCGCCTCGTCCGCAGCCACCTTGGCCCGCAGCTCCTCCTCCGTGCCGAAATCCCTCAGCTCTATTTTGAGCTCGGCGCTCACGGCGGCGATATCGATGTCATCCGACCATTCTGCGTTCTGCAGCGCCCTGTGGGCTGCCTTTCCTATGGTCCTGCCGACCCTTTCCGCCTCGTCAAAGCTCTCGCCGTGCCTGTAATACCGGCTGGACTGGTTCCCTGAGGTCCCCTGGGCAAAACCCGTCACCGCGCCCGGCTCCAGTTCCTCGAACTGGCGCTTCACATAGCACGGATAGTCGGCCGAACACACGTTGCTCCACTCATGGATGAACGAAGGATGGAGGGTATAGTTGATGATCGCGCCCCGGACGGTGCCGGAGGCATCCTTTACGGCCATGACGCTTGCGAGGGGATCGTGAGGGCCTCCCGGTATCCTCCTGTTGCCCCCGACTCCGGATTCCGCACCGCATACCGCCGTGCCGTAACCGAACGCCGCGTCAAAGGCCTCTCTTTTCGCCTCTGAGATCATATCCGTGATCTTCGAGATGAGCGATTCCACGTACTCACGGGGCTGTTCCTTTCCTGCCTCGAGACTCTCCACATCGAGCCTTCCCGAAGCCCAGGGCCCCGAATGGGTGTGACTGCAGCTTATCATGATATGTCCGCCGGGGATGCCGGTCTTTTCCTCCGTCAGGCGGCGCACTTCCGCCACATGTCTTTTCGAGAAGAACAGCAGATCCAGAGTGACCATGCATATTTCCTCTGTGCCGTTGCTGATATACATGCACGCCGCGTACAGCGGATCGTGACATCCTTCATTGTATCTCGGATAGTGGGGATACCCTGCAAGTTCAAGTCCTTCCGGCGGGGTTATCTCCACTCTTTTCATTGATGCCTTAAGCATTATTATCGTCCTCCCTGCATGGTACGAATCTGCCGTTCATCACCACGTGCTTTACATTGAACATCTCATCGCATATGACAAGATCCGCCCTTTTGCCCTTCGCAATGGAGCCGATCTCTCCGTACATTCCGATGGCTCTGGCCGGATTTCCCGAAGCCATGAGAAAGGCATGTTCCATTGTGCATCCCGTATGGCGCACCAGGTTCCTGCACGCCATGTCCATGGTCAGCCGGCTGCCGCTGAGGTTTCCCCCGGCGTCGAATGACAGATCCGACACGTCTTTCAGCCCGTCGGGCGGCGTTTCATCGCTGACGAAGCTGTCGGTTATGAGCATGACCCCGGCGAAGCCCTTTACCTTGAGAAGCAGTTTTATGAGATCCGGGCATACATGCACACCCATGGAATCGCATATCAGTTCGGCATACATGTCGTCGTCCAGCATGCAGGCCTCGTCGGGACCGCACCCGCGGGTCCCGGCCCATTCCGATCTGCTGCCTGTAGCGTCCATGCAGTGTGTGGCTATTGAAAGCCCGTATTCTCTGAAACGGCGGATCTGCTCCGGGGTGGCTTCGCTGTGCCCAACGGCGATCCTTGCGCCGGGATTGACTTTTTTCGCGTATTTCACGAATTCCTCGACTCCGTCCCGTTCCGGCGCTATCGCCCAGACCTTTGCCAGATCTCCGGCCAGGTCAACGATCTCCGTATAATCCTCCGGACGTATCTCGCCTTTCCAGCAGTTCTTTTCCGGGCTGGCTCCGTAGGCCGGGTTCATATACGGTCCTTCCATATAGAATCCCCTGATCGGGCCTCCGTCCTGCGCTGCGATCGCTTTCTTGACCCTGCCTATGGCATCAAGGAAGCGTTCCTTCGGAAGATCGTAATAGAGAGTGGCGAGCACGGTGGTCTCCCCGTGGTGCAGGAAATGTTCCGCGGCCTTCTCCGGCTCTGAGTGAAACATATGACCGCCTCCTCCGTGGACGTGGATATCCACGAAACCGGGTCCCACAAAAAGGCCCCCGGCGTCAAACAGTTCTGCGTTTCCCCAGTCATGCGGAACGCACCGCTTCATTAAACCGCCGATCCTGTCCCCGTCCACGATGACGGAGCCGCCGCGCATGATGCGGTCTTCCAGCACGACATTTGCGTTTTCTATAACCAGCATGGTATCACCACCTGTCTCTTCACTGCCTGAGGATCATATCCTCGGTCTCCCTGTATCTGCGGTATTTATCTTCGTAAGCTTTTTTTCTTTCCGACGGACTGAAAGTCCTCTCGTATCCGAGGTGCGGGACCTTCTCTCCGCATCCGAGGGCCGCCAGTCTTGCGGCTCCTGCACCTGCCGCCTCCTCGGTCACCGGGACCATTACCTTCATCCCGGTTATATCTGCGATCAACTGACACCAGAGGCTGCTCTTCGCGCCTCCTCCGAACAGCACCACGGAATCCGTGTCACTGTAGGCGTCCATCTTCCCGAGCAGACTGCGTATCCTGAATGCGACCCCTTCTAGCACCGCCAGGGCGAAGCATCCCCTGTCGGCCGCCAGATTCAGGCCCGTGAAGACGCCTTCCGCGCCCGGATCGCTCAGATATGGGAAGAACATCACGGAACTTTCCTTTTCAAGGGCCTCTCCGGCTTCCCTGTCCATCACGTCATAGCTCTCGCCCCTGAACATGAAATCCCGCAGCCAGCGCAGAGACGCGCCTGCGGTGTTGATCACCCCTTCGGTGACCCAGGCGCTTTCGCGTACGTACCCGCACCAGCCTACTTCGCTGAAAAGGTCCGGCCTGGGCTCGTTCCAAAGTTTCGTGACCGCGCAGGCAGTCCCGAGTGAAACGGTAATGACGCCCTTCTCCAGTCCCGCACCGAAGGCGGCGCACTTCTGGTCCTGGGCCCCCACGGCGACCGTGCAGTCCCGGCTGAGGCCAAGCTCGTCCGCGACCTCAGGCAGGACGGTTCCCGCGGTCTCGCCGCTTTGGAGTATGACGGGCAGCTTTCCTTCAGGTATGCCGTATTTTTCAAGGATCCGTCCGCTCCAGCATGAATTCCTTATATCGTACATGAGCGTGCCGGACGCCATGGAGTGATCCGTGACGCATCGTCCGGTGAGCTTTCCGATGATATAGTCCATCGGCATGAGCAGCGTGTATGCGGCGCTGAAGATCTCCGGGCGCCTGTTCCGCAGCCACATGAGCTTCGGCAGCGTATATACGGCGTCGATATGTTTTCCAGTGTGGAGGAAGAGCTCCCGGTCCCCTTCTTCCCGCAGAAGACGGGCTGTCTCGTCTTTCGCGCGGATGTCCAGCCAGCTCAGGGCATTGCAAAGGGGCTCGAGCTTTCCGTCCACCGGGACTACGGTTATGCCCTGGGAGCTGACGGAGATGCCTTTTACGTCCCGCGGATCAGTTCCGGATGATGCGATGGCCTTTTTCGCCGTGCGCAGGGTCATCTCCCACCACAGGGCGGCATCCTGCTCCACAGCTCCGCCGTCCCCTGTCATGAGGCCGTATTCCTCATAGGCGCTTCCGAGGACGTTCAGCGCGCCGTCGAACAGAATGCTGCGGCACCCGGTGGTCCCGAGATCGATTGCAAGATAAGCCGGCATATAAATCTCCCATATGTCCGTTGTACCCCTCGCCGGTCGGCGAGGGGTACATGATACTTCAGTTATATATTATGCGGTCAGTCGCAGTTTTCCCAGTTATGATAGATCTCCTGAACGTCGTCGCTGTCCTCGAGATGCTCGATCAGCGCGTTCATGTTCTTGATGTCGTCTGGATCTTCCAGTGTCACATAAGACTGGGGGATCTTGTCCTCTTCTGCGGACGCGATCTTGTAGCCCTTCGCCTCGAGATCCTCCTTTATGGCGTAGAGATCCGACACTTCGGTAGTGATCTCAAATGAGTCCTCGTCAGAGGAGAAGTCCTCTGCTCCGGCTTCCAGAGCGGCCTCCATGAGCTCGTCCTCGTCGACGCCCTCGTTGTCTTCCCTTGACAGGACTATTATGCCCTTGTCGTCGAACATGTAGGAGACACATCCGGTAGCACCGAGATTCCCGCCGTATTTATCAAAGAAATGTCTCACATCGGAAGCCGTGCGGTTCCTGGAATCTGTGGCCGTCTCGACTATGACGGCGACTCCGGAAGGACCGTATCCTTCATATATGATCTCTTCGTACTGTACGCTGTCGGCTCCCATCGCCTTCTTGATGGCACGGTCGATGTTGTCGTTGGGGACGTTGCTTGCTTTAGCCTTGGCAATGAGCTCTCTCAGCTTGCCGTTGGTGTTGGGATCCCCGCCGCCGTCGCGGACGCACATAGCGATCTCTTTCCCGATCTTTGTAAATACCTTCGCCTTCTGGGCATCGGTCTTCTCTTTTTTATTCTTGATATTGTTCCATTTGCTGTGTCCGGACATATATACCTCCGTTAACTTATATTTTTTCAGGTGTTTTGATGCAGATCAGGTGGAGCGCCGTTCCGAGCACCTGCCTTGTGGCTGCCGTGAGCCTTGTCCTGAACCGTCTCTGCTCATCCGTTTCCGCCGTCACTATGGGGCAGTCCCGGTAGAATCTGTTGAACGCAGTGCACACGTCGATAATGAACCTGGTTATGACGGACGGTTCGTAATCACCGATGGCCGCCTCGACCTTCTCTCCGAATCTCGACAGGGTCTTCAGCAGCGCTTCCTCGCTCTCGTGCGTGCATTCGCCGCCTTCCGCCTCGATCCCCGCTTCCTTCGCTTTCGCGATCACGCTGCAGGTCCTGGCGTAGGTGTACTGGGCGTACGGGCCTGTGCTCCCGTCGAAGCTCAGCGCCTGTTCCAGCGTGAAGTTTATATCCCTTATCCTGTTGTTGAACAGGTAGTAGAATACGATGGCTCCCACCCCGACGGCCTCGGCCACTTCCTCGTTGCCTGCCAGTTCGGGATTCTTTTCCTTCATTATCTCATGGACCTTGTCGATGGACTGCCTGAACAGATCCCTCAGCAGCACCACGTTGCCGGTCCTGGTGGCGAGCTTCTCGCCGTCTATGGAGACTGTCCCGTAGGGGACGTGCACCAGACCACTGTACCAGTCGTAGCCCATGAGCTCTATGACCTTGAACCACTGTGCAAAGTGGAGGCTCTGGGCGGATGACGTGACGTAGATGCACTTGTCGAAGTCGTATTCCTGCTTCCTGTATACGGCTGCCGCTATATCCCTGGTGGGATACAGGGTGGAACCGTCCTTCTTCAGGATCAGGCACGGCGGCATCCCGTATTCCGAAAGATCCACGATGGAAGCCCCGTCGTCCAGTTTCAGAAGGCCCATCTCCCTGAGCTTCTCCACCTGGGCGGGCATCTTGTCCGTATAGAAGGACTCGCCCTTGTAGGAGTCGAACTCCATCCCCAGCTGTTTGTATGTCTTCTGGTATTCCTCAAGGGATACGGACACGAACCATTTCCAAAGTTCCGTGTTCTCCTCGTCCCCGGTCTCCAGCTTGTGGAACTCGGCCCGGGCCTCGTCCTTCAGTTCCGGATGCTCTTCGCACTCGTTGTTGTATCTCACATAGAGCTTGACAAGCTCGTCCACTCCGCCTTCCTCGATGACCTTTCTGTCGCCCCAGCGCTTGTAGGCCGCTATCTCCTTGCCGAACTGGGTGCCCCAGTCGCCGAGGTAGTTGATGCCAACGCACCTGTAGCCCTCGAACTGATGGAGCAGTTTCAGGGAATGGCCGATGACGGTAGTGCCCAGGTGGCCTATATGGAAGGGCTTGCATATGTTGGGAGACGAATAGTCCAGGACCACCGTTTTTCCCTTCCCGCTGCCGGAGGAGCCGTATGAATCGCCCTTTTCCTCAATCTCAGTCAGCACGTTCTCGGCAAGGTACGTCTTCGATACCCTGATGTTGAGATACGGTCCCGCAGCCTCCGTGGTGCCGTACCTGAACGTCTTCGTCTTGTCGGCCAGCATCTCGGCGATCTTCTGGGGGGAATTCCGGAGCGCCTTTGAGAGCCTGAAGCACGGGAACGCCAGGTCGCCCATCTCGGGGTTCGGGGGATATTCGAGAAAAGACGAGATCTCTTCCGCGGAAACGGGTGGGTCCCCGCAGATCTCCTTGACCGCATCCAGTATCGTGGCCGCGGCCAGATTCTTAAAATTTTGCATTATGATCAGATGTCCTTAATAAAGCTCTGCTGGAGCTGTGTTTTCTTGTTCTGTTCCTCAAGTATATGGTGGATCTTCTTCACCGGGTTGAGCAGCGTGCTCACCGAGCGGTCCTTGTTGAGGGTGTCTATCATGAGAGCCACGTACTTGCACATGTTGACTTCCGAATACCAGGGCTTGTCGATGAGTCCTTCCGGATGATAGATCAGGTTGGTGGTGAAGCATTTTGTGAAGAGACCCTCCTCATACGCCTTGTCGAAGGTGTCGAAGCCGGCGGTGAACAGGCCGAAGGACACGAAGAAGAATATCCTCTTTGCGCCCCGCTCCTTGAGCTGCCTGGACACGTCGATGATGGACTCGCCGGATGAGATCATGTCGTCCACGACTATGGCGTCCTTGCCCTTGAGGTCCTTGCCGAGGTACTCATGGGCCTCTATGGGGTTCTTGCCGTCGATGACCACGGCGTAGTTGCGTCTCTTGTAGAACATGCCGAGGTCTATTCCCATGACGGACGCGTAGTACATGGACCTGTTGATGGCGCCTTCGTCCGGGGATATGACCATTATGTCCTCGTTGGAGAGAGATATATCCGGGATCTCACGTACCAGGGCCTTCAGCATCTGGTATGTGGGTCTCACGTTGTCAAAACCGGTCAGGGGGATAGCGTTTGACACTCTGGAGTCGTGGGCGTCGAAGGTGATGATGTTCTGTACGCCCATGTTGACAAGCTCCTGAAGAGCTATGGCACAGTCGAGGGATTCCCTTGAATTCCTCTTGTGCTGTCTGCCTTCATAAAGCATCGGCATGATGACCGTTATCCTGCGGGCCTTGCCCCCGATGGCAGCTATCACGCGCTTGAGATCCTGGAAGTGATCGTCAGGGCTCATGGGTATGCACTGGCCGAACATGCGGTACGTGACTCCGTGATTGAAGCAGTCCGAGTAGATGTACACGTCGTGCCCTCTCATGGACTCGTTGAGCATTCCCTTTCCTTCGCCGGACCCGAATCTCGGGCAGTCGGCTGATCCTATAAAGGAAGCGTCTTCGTCATGGCTGCGCCACTCGCGGAGGTAAAAATCCACCTGATCAACGAACTTGTCGCAGCCTTTCATGCCTATAACCGAAAGGTCTCCAAAATATGTGTCTCTCATACTTCCCCCAAAATATTCTGTTGTAGTGAACAGTCCCCTGATGTCAGGAAAACATATTCCGTTTAATTATATCACATTTTCCTGTCAAATGGCACGGTTTGCCGAAAAAACGCGGAAAAATATATAACAAAATTACCGGATGCGGGGTGCAAGTTTTGTTTCACTTGGCACATAGCATCCGGTGTGATGTCATTTCTTTCTCATGGTTTGTTTCTTCGCCGAACTATCTTTCGGAAAAGCGGCCTTCGCGGCCTTTTTCAGATCCCTCAGCGCAGCCTGCATATCCTCCGCCCTGAAGGCTCCGGTCCCGACGACGAACACGTTGGCGCCGGCCTCCGCCGCCTGAGAGATCGTAGAAGTGCCGATCCCGCCGTCCACCTGTATGTCGCAGTCCAGTCCGTGTGAATCCACGAATTCCCTTATCTTGCGGACCTTCGGCATCATGTCGGCCATGAACTTCTGCCCGCCGAACCCGGGTTCCACGGTCATGACGAGTATCATGTCCGTGATCTCAGCCAGACCGAACACGTCCTCCGCAGCCCTCTTGGGCTTGAGGGACACGCCGGCCTTCATGCCGAGCTCCCTTATCTTAAGGACGGTGTTCCTTACGGTATCGGGATCCGAATAGTCCGAATGCACCGTCACGTAGCTTGCACCGGCCTCCTTCAGCACCTCGAGATACTTTTCCGGGCACACGGTCATCATGTGCACGTCGAGAGGCAGTTCCGTTATGCTGCCAATCTTTGATATGATATCGAAGCCGAAGCTGATGTTCGGCACGTATACCCCGTCCATGACATCGCAGTGGAGCATGTCCGCTCCCGCTTTTTCAGCTTTCCTGACCTCATCCTCAAGATGAAGGAAGTCGCAGGCCAGAAGCGACGGTGACATTTTTATCTTTGCCATCTTATTTTTTCTCCAGTTGTTCTCTGAGCAGTACCACGGCATGTGCGGATATTCCCTCTCCCCTGCCGGTGAAGCCCATTTTTTCCTCTGTGGTGGCCTTGACGTTCACCCGGCTCACGTCCACTCCCATGACCGACGCCAGTTTATTCCTCATATCGTCGATATATGGCGACAGCTTCGGCTTCTGGGCGATGACCGTCATGTCCGCGTATTCCACCTCCAGATCCTTTTCACGGATCATCCCGCAGACCTTTTCGAGCATGACGCAGCTGTCCGCGTTTTTGTATTCGTCGTCGGTATCCGGGAACTGCTTCCCGATGTCCCTCTCTCCCGCCGCGCCCAGCAGCGCGTCCATGAGTGCGTGCACCAGAACGTCTCCGTCCGAGTGGGCCAGCAATCCTTTCGTATATTCTATCTCAGTGCCCCCAATGACAAGGGGATTGTCTCCCCCGAACCGGTGGGCATCGTACCCGTGTCCTATCCTCATTTCAGCCTCCTGAGCCTCAGCAGCGTCTCGGCTATCGCGATGTCGTCCCTGTATGTGATCTTTATGTTGTTCCTGCTGCCTTCCACAAGCCTAACATTGATGCCTGCCCTCTCGCACAGGGAGCAGTCGTCGGTACCCAGAAAACCTGCTTTCTCGGCGGTATACGAAGCTGCCCTGTATATGTCAGCCTTGAACACCTGCGGGGTCATCACAATCCATGTGTCTTCCCTTTTCACCGTCTCCTGAACGTTGCCCAAAAGATCCGTTTTCTTTATGGTATCCGTGGCATGGCACCCAAGCGCCGCGGCCCCGAAGGAATATGCGGCCTCGAATACAGCCCTGATGTCAGCCTCTTCCACGAGACATCTCGCGGCGTCGTGTATCGCCACGAAATCACAGGCAGGGTTCACCGCGTCGAACCCGTTCTTCGCCGAGGCCTGCCTGGTGTCTCCGCCGGCCACGACCCGGGTCACCTTTGTCATGCCCTGCTCCGATAGGATGTTCCGCACACCGTCCGTGTCCTGGGGACGGGTGACCACCACTATCTCATGGATGAAGTCACAGTTCTCGAATGCCCTGACGGATCTTACGATCACGGGTATGCCCCCGACCTTCTCGAACTGCTTCACTGTCTTGTCGTCGAACCTGGTCCCGCTTCCCCCCGCGAGGATAACGGCAGAATTGAATCTTCTGTTTTTACCGGTCCCGAATACGGAAGATATCTTTCCCATACGCTCCCTCACACGCCTATCAGCGAAATGTATCTCTCTTCAAGTCCTTCAAGTCTCGCCAGCTCCGCCTTTTTTCTCACCGGGGAGCCCGAGAAAACATACCTGACCTTCCTGTCCGGCAGCTCCAGAGGACCTCTGCCCGGATCCGCCTTTTCAAGGCACGGATCATCTGCGATCCCGAGAAGGGACTTGACCCTTTTCACGGTCCCGCGGTTGCCGTCGATGAGATCGGCGGTCTCCCCGAAGTATTCCCTGAAGGAATCCCTGAAAAGCGAGAAATGGGTGCACCCCAGGACCACGGCGTCGTAGTCCGACTTGCCGCCGGTCTTTTCCCGGAGATATTCCACGGTATCTTCCCTGCCGAACCTTCCGGCTTCTGCCAGTCTCACGAGTTCAGGCATGGCCAGAAGGTCGGGATCGGCACCGGAGACGGATATGAGATCCCGCAGCTTGTCGCCCTTTATGGTGACTTCCGTGGCGCAGATCAGGATCTTTCCGTCTTCATGCCTGCGCACCGCCGGCATGAGAGCGGGCTCCATCCCCACGATGGGCACCGGATATCTGTCCCGGAGGAATCCGACCGCGATGCTGGTGGCGGTATTGCACGCCAAAATCACCGCATCCGCCCCTGCTTTCACGAGATACGATACGGCCTGGTCCACATATTCGGTTATCTGCCCGGCGGTCTTCTCGCCGTAGGGCACGTGGGACTCATCGGCATAGTAGATGAAGTCGGCGTCCGGCATGCATATCCTCGCCAGAGCCAGGACCGTCAGTCCTCCCACACCGGAATCAAAGATACCTATCTTCATGGCAATCCTTCCGTGGTTTTTGTCTTGAATATTATATATTATCAGGCCCCGTATTGCAAGATACCGCGCACGGGCGCTGACGTCATGTTAATACTTCCATAACCAAATATTTACAAACTGGAATTGACTGTTGATGCGGAAGATGATATCATGTACATGTAAAAATTTGCGCAAGCGAAAAGGAGGATATACTAATGGATTTCATCGAAGAAGTAAAAAGAAGCGCTACCAACTTTGCCGAGATGGCAAAGGAGAAGACAGCCACGGTGACCAACCTGGCGAAATTCAATATCAATCTCAAGACCACGGAAGCCAAGCTGGGCGAGGTCTATGAGGAGATCGGACGTCTGTTCTACAAGGCAGAGCGCGAAGGTCTCGACAACAACGCAGCCATCACCGAGTACATCCTTGAGGCCGACAGATATTCCGCAGAGATCGAACAGATCAAGAAGGACATCGCGAAGCTCAGGAACGTGAAGGTCTGCCCGAAGTGCGGCAACGAGATCGACATCTCCTTCGAGTACTGCAACCACTGCGGCGAGAAGCAGGAAATGCCCGAGCCGGAAGAACCCGAGGAAAAGTGCTGCTGCGGATGCGAGGAAGAAGCTCCCGAAGAAAAGAAAGACGAAGAATGATCCCGGTACACCGGAACGGAAAGAGGACTCAGGTCCTCTTTTCTTTTTCCCGCAGGCAGGCGAATCTTGACAAAAAGCGGGGATTGAGATATAATTTGCCACGGTCCGAAGCGGGAGACCCTTCGGACTGACCGGGGTGTAACTCAGTTGGTAGAGTGCTTGGTTTGGGACCAAGATGCCGCAGGTTCAAGTCCTGTCACTCCGATGATCCCGCATAAACAGAACAGGCGTGACCGCAATGGCCACGTCTGTTTTGTCATATTACGTTTTCCCCGGTCTCACAGGCTCATTTCACTTTCGCAAGGAGCCTGTTCTTTTCCCTTTCCGCATCTTTCAGCTCCACCTCTTCGGTGAGCTTCCACTCGTTCTTTAAGAGGTCTATGATCCTGTCATATGTCTCCGCGGCTTTTCTGTAGTCGCCCGTGATCTCGTAGATTTCGGCGATCCCCATGAGCTCGTCCTGGAATCTGGGTATCCTCTTCTCGGCAGCGAAAGAACGCTCGTAAAGGTCTATGGCCTTTGAGTATCCGCACTTCCCTGCGTAATACTGGGCCGCCTCGAACAGGCATACGGAATCGTCGGGATGAGATGAAATCAGATCCTCGATTATCCCGTCCGCCGTCTTCTCATCGAACCGTGCAAGCGCGATATATGCCCTGTAGGCCTGGTTCAGGATTGGATTTGAGTCTTCGAGGGCGCTCAGTTTCCCGAGGTATTCCTCCGCCTCGTCAGCCCGGTGGTCCGCTATGAGATTGTCTATGAGGTACAGATAAGGCATCCTCTTGTCGGGATTGGACTCCGCCAGTTCCCTGTAGAAGTCTATGGCGGATGCATGATTGGACATGTTCCAGTCCCAGGCGACATGGCCGTCCGACTTTATGAGCATCCACTGGCAGCCCTTCTTGCCGGGATCCATCCTCACGGCTTCCTTCGCGTATTTTGAGACCTTGCGCGCATAGGTGTCCATCCTGTGCCAGTACAGATAGGAGATCAGTTCCGTGGCGCGTTTTTTATGATCCTCGTCAGTGAGCTGGGATTTGAGATATTCCTCATATTCCGAGAACACGTCCTGGGGCAGATCCTCCTCTATGTCCATGCGGTTCTCGATCCTGTTGAGCCTCTGGTCCGCCGTCAGATCGAACATGTCGTCTATGCTGACTCCGAACACCTCTGCCAGCATCGGAAGGGTCGTGATATCGGGCATGGTGACTTCGTTCTCCCATTTCGATACCGACTGGGGAGCTACGCCCAGCCTGTCGGCAAGCTGCTCCTGTGTGAGCTCCGCCTTGAAGCGGAGCTGTCTTATTTTCTTTCCAAGTTCCATGATATTTTCCTCCTTGCCGGTCTTTCCCCGGTCTGCATACCCATTATACGGGGCCCTGCATACCGAATCAATGACGCAGATTGCGGACCGTATCACCTTTCAGGCGAGAATGAATTCCCGGAGAAGCCATGCAGACCCTCCGGGATTTTTCCTTATATAATGTGTCCGTATGCCATCTCCATGGAATTCGACAGTCCCACAGCCTCGTCGATCCCGTAGGGTGCCTCGGTGCCGTTCACGATGGCTTCTATCCACCCCGCCAGCGGATCCGGACCGTACGGCGGCAGTTCCGGGAATATCCATCCGCTGCCGTTGTTGTAGCACAACCGGTCCATGAACCCTCCCGCGAGAATGGTCCCCTTGTCACCGACCATCTCAAAGGAGAATGGATCTCTCTCTGCGACGAATGCCGTCTCGCTTACACCTATGGCGCCGTTCTCGTATGTGAATACCGTCACGGCGTTGTCTTCAACCGAGTCAACCATGACGTTGGTGAATGCCGAAGCCACGGATTTCGGCCGGCCCATGAGCCACTCCAGCAGATACATGGAATGGGCTCCCAGGTCCATCATTGCCCCGCCGCCGCAGGATTCCCTGTCATAGAACGTGGCCGGCAGCCAGCGGGCCGACGCACCGTTGTGAGCGTTGCGCATCCTGCAGTAGTTCACTTTCCCGATAAGGCCGCTGTCCGCCGCCTGCTTGATCCATTTGAAATCCGGTCTCGCCTTCCAGGGGAAGGAGATGGTGAATTTCACTCCGTTTTCCCGTACTGCGCGGGCTGCTTCCTCGGCATCCGCCTTTGTGAAGCACAGCACCTTCTCGGTGAATATGTGCTTTTTCGCCTCAGCCGCCTTTATGATCAGCTCCTTGTGAAGGTTAGTCGCCGAGCATACCACCACGGCGTCCACATCCCCCCGTGCGAGGAGCCTGTCGTAATCCGGCTCATAATCACATTTCAGCTTTTCCGACGCCTCCCTGCCCGTTTTTTCGTCCGGATCCCACAGAGCCGTGATCCTGCAGTCCGGGTTGTTCGCCACCGCATTCGCGTATCCCCAGAAATGGACGTGCCATGTCCCGGCAAGCGCAACGTTTACCATAGTATGATCCTCCCCCTTGGCATTATAAATCGATTTGTTTTCCGTCTCTCATGATACCCGAAAAACGGTCGTCTTGCAAGCGGAAATTCGCCTCTCCCGGTTCTTCAAAACAAAAAATCCGGAATTTTTTCGGAAAAGCCCTTGACAGTGTAACATTGTTATGCTAACATATGGCCAGAATCAATGTAACATTGTTACGAAAGGAGAGGCGCATGACTAATGAGACTGATCTTTCCGGATACATCTCAAAGTCGGACCTTCTGAAAAGATACGGGATCTCCTACGGTTCCCTTTACAGATGGAAGCGGATGGGACTGATCCCCGAGGAATGGTTCATCAAGATGTCCGTCCCGTCAGGACAGGAAACGTTCTTCCGTGAAGACGTGATCTGTCCGAGGATCGATGAGATAATCTGGGAAAGGGACCACGGGAATCTGGAGGATTTCGCCGGCAGGCTGTCACCCGAGGAGGAGCGCAGGCCTGTGATGGTGCTTGAGACCAGGTTCGAGAAAAAAACAGTCAAGCTCGAGGACATCGTCTCCGTCATCATAGACACGGGATACGACGTGAAGGACATCACGGAAAGCCTGGCGGAGCTGATAAGATCGATCTTCACCGAAGACGAAAGGGGGAACGGCAATGGATAACGCAGGCGATATCAGGATCAGCGGATCGGGAACGATCACCGGAGGAGTTTACAACAACATCTCCATAAGCGGCGGCGGCAAATGGAACGGCGACGTGGAATGCGCATCGTTCCGGGTGTCGGGAGGCGCCAAGGGCAACGGCGACATAAAGGCAAGCCAGGAAATCGCGGTATCGGGAAGCTTCAAATCACAGAGTGCTGTTTACTGCGGCGGATCGGTGAAGATCTCCGGTTCCGCGTCGTGCGACGGGGAGATCAGGTGTGAAGGGCCGGTCCACATATCGGGAGGAGCCGCCTGCGGCAGGCTCACCGGAGGTAAGGTCCAGATCTCGGGCTCCATCAGATGCGAGAGCGTCAGGGCGGAATCCCTCTCTATATCCGGCGGATGCGATATCGAAGGCGACTGTGAGGCCGAAAAGGCCGAGATCAGCGGGGCAACGAATATAAAGGGGCTGCTCAACGCGGACGAGGTCATAATCCATTCGGGCGGAAAACACTGCTATTCGAATATAGGCAGCATAGGCGGAAGGACCGTCACCATCGACAATTGCTCACCGCAGGTCAACCTTCTGTTCGGGTTCATAACCGTGATCACAGGCACTCCGTCCTGCACTGTCGTGACGGAATCCATCGAGGCAGACGAGATAGACATAATGTCGACGAAGGCGGAAGTGATCCGTGGAAACAACGTGAAGATCGGAGAGGGATGCAAAATCCGGAGAGTGGAATACTCCGGGACCCTTGACGTGCATCCCGAATCCGAGGTCGAAGAAGCAATAAAAATATAAATCATATAAACGGAGGACACAAAATGTTAGATGACATCATCAGCGCCCGGAAAGCACATTTTGCGGACGGGGTACAGACTGTAATGCGCGGCCATGAGAACCGCTCCAGAAGGGTGGTGCTCATGAAAGGCAATCTGGTCTCGAACGGCAGGAGCGAATCAAGAGGGATCAGCGCCAGAGTCACCAAGAACGGAAGATGCGGCTTCGCCTCGATCGCTTCCTATACGCCTGAGGACGCGGAGACCGTCCTTAAGGCAGCCACCGAGAACGCCGTCTTCATCGACAAAAGGGCAAAAGCCCCGAGGATCACATATCCCGCTCTTCCCTACGCCGAGATCCCGGTGAACCGTCTCATAGTGGATACGGAACAGAAGAGACTGATCGAAGCCGTCAAGGCTCTCGACGAATACATCGCGGGAAAATACCCGGATCTTCTCAGCCGGACAGTTGTTTATACGGAGGATTCCCAGGACAAGATAATAGTCACGTCCGACGCCGCAAGCGGCCATGTGACATACCCGAGATGCTATATCTATGTCATGATGACAGCGGAAAGCGACTCCGGCGCTCCGGTGGAACTGTTTGAAGCCTTCGGCGGAGCCGGCAGCTTCGATGACAATTTCTCAGATCTCTCATCCATGTATCCGGATATCGAGAAGCTCTACCGGCAGCTCATGGACAAGAAGCACGGGATCTATGCCGAAGCCGGCAACAAGGCAGTCATCCTGGGCGGCTTCATGAGCGGCATGCTCTCCCACGAAGCCGTGGGACATACCGTTGAGGCGGACCTTGTTATGGGCGGAAGCGTCGCGGGACCCAATCTGAACAAACAGGTCGCAGCGGAATGCATCACTCTGGTGGACTTCGCAAACGTGGCCTTCGGAAAGACCGCTCCCCTTCCCGTCTATCTCGATGACGAGGGTACGGTCGCGAAGGACGTGGTCCTCATAGAGAACGGCATACTGACGGGATTCATGAACAGCCGCGACACGGCGCAGCGGTTCGGCATGGAACCTCTCGGCAACGCCAGAGCCTGGGCCTTCAACGACGAGCCGCTCATCAGGATGAGGAACACCTGCATTGTTCCGGGCAGATACTCCCTCGAGGAAATGATCGAATCCATCGATGACGGATACTACCTGATCTCAAGCGGCAACGGACAGGCGGATCTTACAGGTGAATTCATGTTCGGCGTCACCATGGGATATGAGATCAAGAAAGGCAAGCTGGGCAGGGCGCTCCTCGACACCACGGTCTCCGGGATCGCATTCGACATGCTGAAAACAGTGGATATGGTATCCGAAAACGTCACATGGTCCTCAAGCGGCTTCTGCGGCAAGAAGCAGATGATGCCCGTGGGCATGGGCGGACCGGAAATCAAATGCAGAATAAACATCGGCGGCCGATAAAAAACTGAAGAAAGGACAGACAGATATGTTCGACATAAAGGAAGTATCAGAAAAAACCCGCAATCTTCTCAGAGACAGGGGCTGTGAGACATATTCATTCAAGATCTCCGAAACCGAAAAGCAGGAACTGAACACAGAGATCGACGAGTTCTCCCTGTTCAGGACCACATTCGACAACGGCATCAGCGTCACCACCATAAAATCCGGCGCCAAGGGATCCTCTTCAGGCAACGATCTTACGGACAGCGGGATCGACATGACCGTATCCAGCGCCATCCTTTCCGCCGAATCATCCGCTCCCGACGAGGCTAACAAGATAGCAGAGCATCAGGAACCGGAAGTCTTCAACACAGGCGTGTACGAACCTGACATGGATCTTTTCTATGACCGTCTGGAAGAGCTGATAAACGATGTGACCGCCAGACACCCGAAGATCAAGATCCTGCAGATAATAGCGGACCACACAAGGACCCACTCCATATACGAAAACTCCAGCGAAACGGTGTTCGAGACCTTTTCCGGAGCGTACAACCTCAGCGTGCTGTTCGCGGGCTCGGACGGCGAGAAGACCACCGGCATGGCCGGAGCGGGCATCTCCACATACAGTCTCGACACCCCGTTCATCCTTCAGGGCAGCATAGAGAAGCAGCTGACGGACGCAGAGAACTCCCTCGATCCCATGGAACTGAAGGGCAAATTCGAGGGCACGGTCGTATTCACGCCTGAATGCGCGGGCCAGTTCATCTACATGCTGATCTCCAATTTCGCGTCAGCCGGCGGGCTCATCGAGGGAACCAGCCTCTGGAAGGACAAGCTGGGACAGAAGGTCGCTGACGGGAAACTCTCACTGACACTTAAAGCGGAAGACGACAGGATCACGGAGATCCCCGGCTATACCGCCGACGGCTACAAAGCCGAAGACGTTTCCCTGATCAAAAACGGCATCCTCGATTCCTTCCTGCTCGACCTCTACTCGGCGGAAAAGACCGGCCAGAAAGTCACCAAGAACACTTCCTTCGCCCTTGTAATGGATCCGGGAGACACTCCGTATGAGGATATGGTCAGGGATATAAAGAAAGGACTTATCGTGGGCGGCTTCTCGGGCGGCAGCCCCGGAGCCAACGGCGAGTTCTCAGGTGTGGCCAAGAACAGTTTCTACGTGGAAGACGGAAAGATCGTCGGAGCGGTATCCGAAACGATGATAAACGGCAACCTCGAGACCGTGTTCGCGAACATAAAGGCGATTTCCAGGGAGACCGTATGCGACGGTTCCACCGTCCTTCCCTACTTCTCGACGGACACCATAGTCATTTCGGGAAAATAAGGCGGAAGACAGTACTTCGTAAAACAGCATATAATTGAAAAACAGGCGCAACCGATCACGGCTGCGCCTGTTCTGCATTGTTAAACGCGGTTTATAATTCGATCTTCCCGTCGCAGTATCCCACGATGTCCTGGACTGTCTTGAATTCCGCCAGTTCCTCGTCCGGGATCTCGATCCCGTAGTCCTCCTCGAGAGTCATGAGCATCTGGAGCACGTCCAGCGAGTCAGCTCCCAGGTCTTCCTTTATCCTGGATTCCGGGATGATCTTCTCTTCATCCACCGCCAGCTGCTCCGAGATGAGTTTCCTTACTTTTTCAAACATTCTCCGGTCCTCCGTTGTCTGTATTATTTTCTGTATCTGTTCCGGCGAGTTCCGCCAGTCTTTCAGCGATCTTCGCGTTCAGGTCGCTCTTCTGCATCCTCAGGGCCTGCTCTATGCACTTCGACACCGCTGTCTCGTCGCTGCTTCCGTGGCCCTTCACTATGATCTTACCGGTTCCCAGCATCACGCTTCCGCCGTAATTCTGGTAATTCATGAATTCCTTTTCCTCAGCGAACATCTGTTTCAGGAACATGGCTCCGAACATGTAAAGCTTCTTCGAATATATGTCCTTCTTGATCTTCTTGAGCAGCTGCAGGGCTGTGCCCTCCACGGTCTTCACCAGCACGTTGCCGGAGAATCCGTCGCATACGGCCAGATCATAGTTCCCGCTAAGCAGTTCCCGTCCTTCCATGTTTCCGACGAAGCTGTCGCCCAGGGCGGCCGACATTAGCTTGTAAGCCTCCTTGTGCAGATCGTCGCCCTTCTCGGACTCGGTCCCAACGTTGAGCAGGCCTATCCTTGGATTCTCGATCCCGAAGGCGTGCTTCATATACAGGCTTCCCATGACCGCGAACTCAAGGAGCTGGGCCGGCGTGCAGTCCACGTTGGCTCCGCTGTCGCATATGCCGACGATGCCGCCCGCCATGGTTGGAAGTATCGGGCAGAACGCGGGTCTCCTGACTCCTCTTATCCTGCCGATCCTGAGAGTAGCTGCAGCCACCAGGGCTCCGGTCGCCCCCGTGGATACCATGCCTGCCACGCTGTCATCCTCACGAAGAATCCGGATGGCCTTTATCATGGAGCTTTCCTTCTTCAGGCGTATGGCGTCCGTGGGCTTGTCCTCTCCCGTTATGACCTCGGGAGCATGTACGATCTCGTATCTGCTTTTGTCGGAAAAGCCGCTTTCTTCAATTATCTTCGATATGTCGTTTTCGTCTCCGGTGAAGACCACGTACAGATCCGCGTCCGTCTCGAGGGCCTTTACGGCTCCCAGCACGTTTGCCCGCGGGCTGTTGTCCCCTCCCAGAGTGTCTACTATAAGTTTAATCATCTCAGTTTTCTCCGGCCAGTTTCTTGACATATGCGCGTCTCTGCTTGTGTCTTACGGAGTCGAACCTTTTCCACATGTTCAGTATCGCGGAATTGTTTTCCAGGTTCAGATTGGTCTCTATGTGATCCAGTCCGTCTTTTTCCAGCATTTTCATGATGCTCGCGCACACCATTGCCGGAAGCCCCCTGTTTATGTACTCGGGATCCACGCCCACGAGCCCCAGGTCTATGACCTTAGGTTCCTTTTTCACTTTGAGTATCCTGGCTATGGCTGCAGGGGTAAGGTGTCCCCGTGATTTCTGTACCGCCTCGGCAATGGACGGGAAGCTCACTCCCAGGCATACCACCCGGTCGTTCTCATCCAGGACCACCGCCACATGCTCCAGATCCACCAGCAGTATGAAATTGCTGATGATCATCTTTTTCATGTTATCGGTGAAAGGCACAGTACCGTACAGCTCATCGTAGGAACGGTCCAGCAGGTCGAAGAAATCTTCTGCATATCTGTCGATGAAGTCTCTGACACTGGAAGCTTCCCCGAAGTGCAGCCTGTATCTCTTGGTCACGTACTCGGAAAGCTTGTATACCTCATCCCTTTTTTCCTTATCGGGAAGATAGAGCTTGAACTCGTACCAGTCAACTTCCTTTTCATATCCGAGCGCTTCTATGAAGTCGCCGTAATACTTGTGATTGTACTGCTCCTCGTATGTGGACAGCTGGTCGAATCCGTCCACGAGCAGGCCTTCCCTCTCGAGGTCCGAATATCCGAGAGGTCCGCAGACCGTATCCATTCCCTTTGACACGGCCCATTCCTCGAGAGCCCTGAAAAGCGCCTTTGCGACCTCGAAGTCCTCGATGCAGTCGAACCTTGTGAAGCGGACTCTCTTCTCACCGCTTTTTATGTTCGCAGCCTTCTGGATTATCCCCGAGATCCGTCCCACGACCTCGTCATCCCTGTAAGCCAGGAAAAACACGCTCTCGCAGGTGTCGGCGTATACGTTGTTCGTGGTGAATATCTTTTTCTCCTCGCCGTAGAGGGGTGGAACGAAATACGGGTTGTCCCTGTAGAGATCCAGTGGGAAATCCACGAATTTCTTCCTCTGTCTGGAAGTGAAAACGGGTTCGACTCTGATCATCAGCAGCACCTCCGTTATATTATGAAAACAAGTTAACGCCGGGATACCCGGCGTTTCTCTTATCTGTGTGTGCAGTGGAAACTGAGCCCGAGTCCGTTAGGTCCGCAGTGACCTCCGGTCGTCGGGTTTGTGGTGACCTCTACTATCCTGAGATCGGAACCGAATTTCTCGATCAGCATCTCCCGCATTTCAGCCACGAGTTCCGGGGCATCGGTATTGCCGATGACTACCCTGTGTGACTTGATGTCGTCTCCCAGTTCATCCAGGTAGCTGATGAGCTTGTCCATGGCTTTGCCGCGGCCCTTCACGGTGCCTTTGCTGACCATCTTGCCTTCTTCGTTCATATAGATGATGGGACGGACTCCCAGAAGTGTGCCCATCGTTGCGGCGAGCCCGCTGACGCGTCCGCTCCTCTTGAAGAACTTGAGGTCGTCCGCAAAGAAATATGTAGCGAAATGGTCCACTTCGCGGCCTGCCCACTCCACCATCTCCTCGGCGGTCTTTCCGGCCTTGTACTGGTCGCCTATCTCGAGGCAGATGATGTAGCTGCAGATGGTGATGCCCTTGGTGTCTATCTCATAGAATTTTCTTTCCGGATATTTCTGCTTCAGGTTCGCGACAGCCTCGTCCATGGCGTCGAACGTCGCGGTCATGGCTCTTGAGAAATGCACGTAGAGGATATCGTTGCCGGCCTGGAACTCAGGCTCGAAGTACTGCTCGTACTTCTGGGCGCTGATGGCGCTGGTGGTAGGCAGCGAGCCTTCTCTCAGAGCATCGTAGAACGCCCTGAAGTCCACGTCGGAGTCTTCATAGGGATATACTGTCTTGCCGTCCATGGTGTACGGCATGCTGATGAGCTTGTACCCGTATTCTCTGGCGACCTCCGGGGTCACGTCTGTATCGGTGTCTGTGAAAAGAACCAGCATGGTATTCCTCCTCTTATTCGAATATGAGTATGTAGTCTGCGACGGGCTGACCGCCGTCGATTATTATGAACTCTGTTCTTCTGTATTTCTTCTCGAGCCTCTCGAGCAGTTCCCGGGCCTTGTCTTTGCTCACTCCGGAGCCTTTCAGGATAAGCACCACGTCGCAGTCCCCGGCACCCAGCTCGTCCGCCAGCCTTTCGGCAGCTGCTTCACGGTCGGGGTCGTCCACATAGATCTTTTCGCCGACGAAGCCTATGTAGTGTCCCTTGCACACCGGGATCCCTCCGACGGTCGAATCGCGGCTGGCCACTGAAACGGTGCCCGTCACGGCAGCCTGGCCGGTCTCCTCGGTGGTCTTTACTATCTCGTCTATGTCACCGGACGAGACATCTATCATCGAAAGCGCGCAGTAGCCTTCCCCTATGGTCCTGGTCCTGACGATCCTGACGTCCGCCTTGTCATATATGGAAGCAGCCTGCTCAGCGGTCATTATGATGTTCTTGTTGTTGGGGAACACCAGGATGTGTTCGGCGTCGATCTTTTCGAATGCCTTTATGAAATCCTCCACCGACGGGTTCATGCTCTGTCCGCCGTCCACGACCTGGTCGACTCCGAGAGACGTGAAGGTCTCCTTTATGCCGTCGCCGATGGCTACAGTAACGAAGGCGAATTTCTTCCGGCTGCTGAATTTGAGCTCCGGATGGTCGTCAAGTGAGGACTTTGATGCCCCCGGCGTGTTCTCGTTGTGCTGGAGTGTCATGTTCTCGATCTTCAGCGTGAGGAACTCTCCGAAGGACTGGCAGTGATTAAGGATGTCTCCGGGCCTCATGGTATGCACGTGGGCCTTGACTATGCTGCCGTCCCTGAAGCAGACCACGGAATCGCCCTGGGAGTTGAGATATGAGATGAAACCGTCAAGGTCGAAATCATCTATGCTGGTCTTGCTGTTCTGAAGCCTCAGCAAAAATTCCGTGCAGTAGCCGAACTCCAGGGTGCTGTTCTCGTCAAACAGCGAGAAATCAGCTTTCTTCGCGGCTGCGGAATGACTCCCGAATTCAGGTTCGTCCGGTTCTATCTCGTTCCTGAAGGCCCTTACCATGCCTTCGACTATATACATGATCCCCGCTCCGCCGGAGTCCACGACTCCCGCTTCCTTCAGCACCGCCAGAAGTTCCGGGGTGTGTTCGAGGGAGGATTTGAGTTCCTGCCACATATCGTCGAAATATGTGTCAAAGGTGCTTTCGGGAGTCAGGCGCGAGTTCGCGTATTCGACTGCTTCCCTGTACACCGTGAGCATCGTCCCTTCCACCGGGACCGATACTGACTTATATGATTCCCTGACGCCGCATTCAAGGGCCTGGCCGAAAAGCTTGATATCCGCTTCCGTGCTGCCTGTGAATCCGGCGGCGATGCCTGCGAATATGCGGGAAAGGATCACTCCCGAGTTCCCGCGGGCTCCCATGAGCATGCCGCGAGCGGCCTGCTCGGCCACCTCGTAAAGGCCCTTCGCCTGATGTGAAGCGCTGGCCTCATAACCGGACGATATGGTCATGAGCATGTTGTCTCCCGTGTCTCCGTCCGGGATCGGGAATACGTTCAGGTCATTGACCAGCTGCTTGTTTGCGGAAAGGTTTCTGGTCCCTTCCCTTAGCATGCTGACAAACATCGTGCCGTCGATCATGCTGTTCAAATCAAATCTCCTCCCCTCATCGGGATTATGAGTGAATGGGCACATCCATACCTTTGTAGGATACCACAAATAGCTCCCAAAAACAAGTGCTATTTCGGAACAGTTCCGAAATCATGAGGGGCATGAGATCTCCGCTATCCTCTCTATGATCAGGTGCAGTTCCGCCGCCAGGTCCGAATCCGCCGACTTGTACAGCATCTCCTTGCCTTCCCTGCGGGATGTCACGAGCCCTGCCGTCTTCAGGAACCTCAGATGGTGGGACACCGCCGGGCTTGACATCTCCATGTATTCGGCTATGTCAGCCACGCATTCCTCCGTATGGCACAGAAGCCAGAATATCCTGAGTCTCGAGGGATCTCCCAGCTGTTTCAGGGCTTCTGCAACGGTGGCGATGGTATCCGCCGAAGGCAGGGCTTCCTTTATCTGCTGCGAATCTCCCGTGTGATGCTTGTGGGGAAGTATGACTTTTCCGCTCATCTCGGGCCTCCGAAGTATCGTTTTCTTCTTGTCTTCCTCCATTATATATCATTCCCGGAAAAAAGTCACATCTTTTTTCAGTTTGTCTCTTGACAGCAGGTGAGGAAGGGAATATAATATGTTCAACGATTAAGCAATTGTTTAATCATTAACAACAAAAGGAGATTTCAGCGGTCAACTACCCGCCGCCTGTAGAGGCGGGGGCTTGGAAATCGTAAGATACGGTTCTTCAGGTCCGGGTTGACTACCCTCAGTGGCAGAAGCAATTCAGCCGCTACGTTATCCCGGTCAACACACCGGCGGACGTGAGCCCTAATCCGCCGCTCTGTGGTGTACCGTTAAACAGTCCTG
>JAEEGL011579772.1_pt1 | contig 48589 bp, 43 predicted proteins | sample 9134231 | NCBI WGS metagenome assembly JAEEGL01 (sample SAMN16246548, study PRJNA631951) | gut metagenome | biome: gut microbiome; feature: rumen; material: fiber-attached | host: Bos | place: Iran: Karaj | collected 2018-10 | reverse complement strand
ATCTTATCGTTAATTCGGAGTTTTGCATAGTAGATTATCGAATGCTTTCTTTGTTTGTTGTCATCTACAGATTTCTTAGATATAACCGTGGCTAACATTAGATATGATTTGTCTTCATCTATATATAAACTTCTCTCATTCTCGCATTTTTCAATATCTTGAGAGGTCGGGTGCAATTTCTTCACTCTTGATATGTTTCGGTTAATATTAGATACATTAATGATTATCGTATCATTTTTATTAACACGCTCAAAAGTTTCCTTTGTCACATATACAGGATGGTTACAAACCGTTTTTGATTTTACATACAAATAGTATACATGGTTTGTTGTATTTTTATGTCTCCATATTTTATCCTTTTTGATTCTGACTACAGTTACTTCGTCAAAGGTTTTAGACCATAATATCTTTTGGGTAATCTTATTGATAGGTATAGGCAAACTCCATGCTATAATTAATGCAATCAATGGCAGACACAACAAAATAATCCAACTGTGATTATATTTAGAAAAACATATTGGCACTATAACAATTACACACGCACCTGTCACCGCGAGGAAACAACCTGAAAGAAACCAAAACCATTCATTATAATAACCTCCTGTCAGCAAATAAAATGGTTTAATCATATTGACAGCTAACGCCAAAACTATAAGCAAGACTATAATTAGCTTTTTATGCCGCGAATGTTCTATATAATCAAATATGTCCATTATATTATATCATTCAATATTTTTATATTCTGACACCAATTTTTCACCCCTCCGTTTGGCGTAGGTTGTGCCTACGTCTTTCCAAAAAGCAAGGCTCCTGCCTCGTATTGAATATTACTGTATTGCTTACTGTTCTCTTATTTATATGCAAGGTATGAACATTGGCTTTTAGTTGCAACGAGGGTAATCCGTTCAATCTGCGTTCCTCAAAATCGGAAAACAAAAAAGTCGCAAGCCAAACAGACCTGCGACTTTATGGTTGTTATATGTATGTATTACAAACCGAGTTTAGCCTTTACGAATGGCGTAGCGTCGATGCTCTCTTCGCTGTGGTAGAGAATCACCGAGGTGCTGATGTCGAAGATGTAGATGAAGCCTTGCTCCTTGCCTACAGCCTCAATAGCGTTGGTAACCTTCTCTTGGAGAGGTTGAAGGAGCTGCTGCTCTTTCTGCGAGAGGCTCTGCTGTGCCATCTGGGTATAGCTTTGAATACGCTGGTCGGCATCTTGAATCTCTTTTTCGCGTGTTGCGCGGATGAGGTCAGGAAGCGAATCGCGGTTTTGTAGGTAATCGGCATATTTAGCCTGAAGGTCGTTGCGCATAACGGTGAGTTGGTCTTCGAGTTTCTTAGCCTCCTCTTGCAAAGCCTTAGTAGCTGCTATGTATTCAGGGAGCTCCGCCATGAATTTTTGAGTCTCGATGTGAGCAAATTTCAAGGTCTGAGCCGACGTTTGCACGCCAATAAATGCGAGTACAGCTATAAATAGAGATTTAACTATTTTCATAATTATGTAACTTATTCATTATTAGTTTATACCAAGTTTTTTCTTTACGAGTGGAGTAATGTCTTCACTCTGCACAGGCGACACAAAGAGCGTCAATCCTGCTTTGCTTTCGAATATGTATAGGAAACCGCCCTCAGCGCCAACCTCTTGCACAGCACGTTGAACGCGCATCATAATAGGTTTCATAAGCGTCTGCTGGTCTTGCTGAAGCGATTCACGAGCCGTCTGACTGAAAGATTGCACTTTCTGATACATCTCCTGCAATTCTTGCTGTTTCTCTTCGAGTTCTTTTTCGGTCATGGTGGCAGACTTAGATTGGAATGCCTGATATTCCTTTTGGAACTCTTCGTTGAGAGCAGCCATTTGGGTTTCGAATGTCGAAGCCTTCTGGTCTAAAGTATTCTGGGCATCTTTGAAGTCGGGCATTGTTTGGATGAACGCCTGCGAGTCGAAGTGTCCGAATTTCTGTGCCGATGCTGTCAGCGCAGTGAGTACTATAGACAGTGTAATGATTATTCTCTTCATCTATCTTATAAATATCAATGTGGAAAATGTTTATTTCTTCTTAGTGCCGTAGCCGAGGCGCGTAAGTATTTGGTCGCTCACGTCGAGATTTTGGTCGCTAAAGAGCAGTCCGATGTTCGACGATTTGTCGAGCACTGCAGAATAGCTCTTCTCGGCAGCAAGGCTCTGAATGGCATTGAAAACTTGCTCCTGAATAGGCTGAATGAGCACTTCGCGCTGTTTGAACAGTTCGCCATTCTGACCAAAATATTGCTGTTGGAGTTTCTTGGCAGCTTGCTCTTTCTCTATAATCTCATTCTCCTTCTTCACCTTCATGTCGTTGGTGAGGAAAACGCTTTCGGTGCGGTAGCTTTCGTAGAGTTTCTGCACCTCTTCCATTTTGGCTTTCACTTCGCCTTCGTACTTCTTCGACAGTTGGTCGAGTTGGTCGTTGGCGGTTTCGTAAGCAGGAATATTCTTAAGTATGTATTCCGTATCTACGAACACAATTTTCTGAGCATCGGCACGTTGCGCACATAGCGCGATAGCCAACACAGCAATCGCCTTAGCAGCGAAGGCCATTATTGAGAGTTTGTTTCCTTTTTTCATATCGATTTGATTTTTTATGTGTTAGAACGACTGTCCGATTACGAAGTGGAACTGACTGCCACCAGCATCGTTGTAACCAGAGACTTCATCGAAGCCGTAGCCCCAGTCGATACCGAGCAAGCCAAAGATAGGCAAGAATATACGTAAACCTACACCAGCCGAACGTTTCAAGTCGAACGGCGAGAAGTCTTGGAATTCGCTCCAACAGTTACCTGCTTCGGCAAAGGCAAGAGCAAACACGGTTGCCTGAGGTTGCAAGGTTATTGGGTAGCGCAATTCGAGCGTATACTTATTATATATGTTACCATCGTATGAGTATGAGCCGTTGGTAACTTTACGCGGCGTGAGTGATGAGTTCTCATAGCCACGCAAACCAATGGTCTCCTCACCGTATGTAGAATAACCCGACATACCATCGCCTCCCATTACGTATTTCTCAAACGGCGATTTGCGATATTCATCGAAGTAGCCAAGGAAGCCCATCTCGAATTTACCCATAAGTACAAGTTTGCGAGCGTTGTCGAGCGGCTTGAACACCTGACCCTTGACGGTCCATTTGTGATATTCGATAAACTCGTAGAGTTTCTGGTCATCGTCGACCGTCTTCCAATTGATGTCGCTAAAGAGCGAGTATGGAGGTGTAATCGACAAACCGATAGAGAAGTTTGAACCCGAACGAGTGTAAATAGGATTATCGATAGAGTTACGCATCAACGTCACGCGGAAACTGAGGTTGTGCGAGTGACCATTCTGCATAAGGAAGTATTGCCAGTTGCGAAGCTGATAATACTGATAGCTAAACTCGGTGTAGAGCGTGAACCAGTCATCTGGCCAAGTGAGGCGCTTACCAAAGCCTATCGACGTACCAGACACTTTGCGGAACTGATGAAGCGAGCCCTTGCTCGGCTTGTTTACTTCGCCAGAAACGTAGCCGCTGCGATAACCATTGTAGAAGTTGTTGTAGTAGCTGCTACTTACACCCGTCTGCGAAGAATAGAATGCAGAGAGCGTCAACGAGTTAGGACGACGTCCGCCAAGCCAAGGCTCAGTAAACGACGCGCTTATCGATTTATAATATTTACCATTTGCCTGCGCCTTGATGGAGAATTTCTGACCATCGCCAGTTGGCAGTGGCGAATATGCTTCTTTGTTGAATATGTTGCGGATAGAGAAGTTGTTGAACGACAAGCCCAACGATCCAACGAACATACCAGCACCCCAACCGCCGGAGAGCTCCACTTGGTCGTTCGATTTCTCTTCGAGGTTATATACAATATCCACCGTACCGTTGTCGTAGTCGGGCTGCGGAACAGGGTTGATGTTCTCTGGGTTGAAGTGGCCAAGTTGAGCCAACTCGCGCACCGTACGAATAAGTTCCGACTTAGAGAAGAGCTGACCAGGTTTCGTACGTATTTCACGACGAACAACGTGCTCATTCGTCTTGTCGTTACCTTTTATAATTACGTCGTCGATGGTGGCTTGCGTGCCTTCCACAATGCGCATCTCAAGATCGATGGTGTCGGCGTACACATTGCTCTCGATAGGCGTGATGTTCGAGAATAGGTAGCCATTATCCATATAGAGGTTGTGCACAGCGTCGTCCTCTTCGTAGAGGCGTTTATTCATGCGCTTGCTATTGTACACATCGCCTTTTTTCATTTGGAGTACATACGAGAGATAGTCGCCACTATAGATATTGTTGCCCACCCAAGTAATATCGCCAATGAAATATTGTTTGCCTTCGTCGAGGTCGATGGTGATGTCTACGGTGTTGTCATCATTGCGCACAACAGTCTCCTTCAATATTCGCGCATCGCGATAACCATGCTCGTTGTAGAAATCGATGAGGGCCACAAGGTCTTTCTCATACAAATCTTTCACGAATTTCTTGGTGCGGAAGAAGTTCATCAAACCTTTTTGGTTGGTCTTCTTCATGGCGCGGTTGAGTTTCTTGTAGCGGAAAGCCTTATTGCCGTTGAATACAAGCGAACGCACCTTCACTTTGTCTTTCTTATCTACGTTAATATCAAGAATGACGTGATTGGGCGATTTTCTATCGTTGCGCTGAACAATATTTACATCTACGTTGTAGAAACCTTTTCCTACGAAGTAGTCTTTTACATATTTCTGCGTACGAGCCACAAGGAACGGAGTCACCTGCGACTCTTTCATCATAACCACCTTCTCCTCAACGTCTTTGAGCTCGCTACGACGCACGCCGTGGAAATTCACCTCGCTCAGTCGCGGGCGCTCTTTTAGTGCGATTTCAAGATAGACTTTGTTATCTACAATTTTGGTTTGGTAGATTTTGACATCGGAGAACAATCCGTGGTTCCAATAGCGTTTGAGCGCTTGCGTCAACTCATCGCCAGGAATACTTATGGTCTGTCCCACTTTCAAGCCAGAGAGGTTGAGCAGGATATGCTTATCGAGATGCTCTACGCCCGTGATGGCAATGTCGGCTATTTCATATTTACGAGGCACGCCCGAATACGACACTTTCTGAACTTCTTCAGTAGCGTTATTGCTTGCCGCAACAGAGTCTGTTTGTTGCTGGGCTGTAGTAGCTATGGTAATCAGCGAAATGAGAATTAGTGCACCTAATCTTAGCATCTGGGTTAGTTATCGTTAATTGTTGATTTGTTCACTCGTCTTACCAAACCGCCTCTCGCGTCCTTGATAATCGACAAGTGCTTTGTAGAAATCCTCCTTACCAAAGTCTGGCCAAAGGGTTGGGGTAAAATATAATTCTGCGTAAGCAATCTGCCACAACAAGAAGTTGCTTATGCGCTGCTCGCCGCTTGTACGTATAAGCAATTCAGGGTCGGGCATAAATGCCGTAGCCATATTTTCTGAAACTATATTTTCATTGATGTCAGCCACGTTGAGTTTGCCCTCGGCAACTTTCTGAGCCACCTCGCGCACGCAGTTGGTAATCTCCCAACGCGAACTGTAGCTAAGCGCCAAAACGAGCGTCAGGCGCTTGCAGTGCGCCGTCTTCTCCTCAACAGACAAAAGGCGTTTCTGAACATCTTTAGGAAGTGCATCGTTGCCTATCACTCTCAAGCGGACATCGTTCTTTAGGAATGTATCGAGTTCCGACTCAAGCGACGACATAAGCAGCGTCATAAGACCCATAACTTCAAGTTTTGGGCGATTCCAGTTCTCCGTAGAGAATGCATAGAGTGTTAGGTACTCAATACCCAACTCCACAGCAGCTTCCGTCACCTGACGAACAGCGCCAACGCCACGCTTATGTCCAAACAAGCGCTCGCTGCCTTTGCTCTTTGCCCATCGTCCATTGCCATCCATAATTATGGCTACGTGACGCGGCAATTTCTCTTTTATTATTTCGTCTTTTACTGACATCTATTTTTTGTCTCTTTTAGCGGTTGAAGCTTTTCATACCATCGTTACACTCCAAACGACGCGGCCACATACTTATCGTCACCGTAATGCCACAGAACGAATACCAGTCGTTGTTGTGCGTTGCCGTGGTATAGTTAAACCCGTATGGATCAGATGGGTCGACCTTGCCATCGCTCTCGCCAACGTAATCGAGATCATCGACGAATGTCTTGCGCAACGTCCATTCCGCACCTAATCTAAGCCACTGATTTAGCTTATACTTCACTCCAGCACCGAACGGCAAAGATAACACAAAAACCATATGCCCATCATCATCACCTTTATCATAGCGTTTATATGATGTTGCAGCGATGCCTATAGTTATGTATGGCGTAAATCGCGACTGCTCTTTGAGAAACTGATGGTCGAAACTCATGAAGTTGAATTCGCCCATCAAGCCTATATCTACTATCGTTCGGTCGAAATTATAAGTACTATCGCGCGTAATTATGGTATTACCATTCGCATCGACGCGCGTTGTAGTTATGCCTTCGCTATTTTTATATACGTCGCCTTGCTTGGGATATTTGCCTGCTATGCCGCCTCCAATTACGTTGAGTTTAACTGCCGTACGGTCCGAAATGGTATATCTACCAATAAAACCAATGGCAGGACGCGGCTTCAAGAATTGCTGCGAGGGATTCAAATCGCCCATATAATAACTGACACCGCCAAACAAGCCAAGTTCAAGCTTGTCCTGAGCCATTGCGATGCTCGTTTGCATCTCAGCTAAAACAGTTACTATCGCTACGACGAAGTTTTTACGGTTCATTGGTTAATCTTTTCATACGTACAACGCACAAAATGGCGTTTTAGTGCGAAGTAGGGGGATTATTTTTATTCTGAGGATTTTATTTCAAGCTAATAACGTTTTTTTTCAACAAACTAATTACGGGCATCGGCGCCCCACTTCAATTTTTCGCGCAGAGCGGCAAAGAATGAGTGGTTCGTCAGCTGCACAACTTTTACACCCATCGGCGTTTTGGCTATGCGAAGTTGGCAGCCACTATCCATAATATGATTACGACCATCGAGCGAAGTCAATATGCTTGTGCCACGACCTTCCACGCGCAATTGTATCACCGAACTGCTCGGCAACACAAGCGGACGCAAACTCAAGTTGTGCGGCGCTACAGGCGTAAGTACAAGGTTGGCTGCCTGCGGACTTACTATCGGACCGCCTACCGAGAGCGAATATGCCGTTGAGCCTGCCGCCGTGGCAACTATCAATCCGTCAGCCCAATATGTTGTGAGGAATTCGCCGTCTACGTATGCATGAATGGTAAGCATCGATGCGTTGTCGCACTTCGTCACGGCAAACTCGTTCACCGCGTAGTCGACGGCTTCGCGCGAATCGTTTACATATAATGATAGAACGTCGAGCGTAGCAAGGCGGAAGCAACCAGAAAAGAGCATATCCAGCGCCTCCGAAACTTGTTCCGGCGCAACGTCGGCAAGGAAACCAAGGCGTCCGCGATTGATGCCCATCAGCGGAATGTCGGTGCCGAGTGTCATGCGCGCAGCTTCGAGAAACGTGCCATCGCCGCCCACGCAGAGCATAGCCACAGCGCCACTCTCCGATGGTTGCCCATCGAAACGCGTTATACGTATGGAAGAAAAAGCCTCTTGCGCGCTGAGTGTGGTGTATAATTCGGGCAAAACAAGCACTTCGCAATCGCGCTCAATCACTTGTTGAGCTATGGTTGCATATATCTCGATGGTTTTGGGCTCTATGCTTTTACCAAATAATATTACCGACTGCTTGTTTGTCATTTACATATCAACGATTTCGCCAATTCGCGCAAGTCGAGACCCGAGAAGTTGCCCGACGTCATTATTAGCAATACCGAATTCTCGTAGTCGAACGAGCGTAGGCGCTCAACCATTTTTTGTGTATCTGTATATACGCTAAGCTTATCATTCTCAAAAGCTTGCGCAACGTCGTCGGCAGAAATTGGAGCAAGGCGTTTATGCTCAATCTCGCTCGGGTTGAAATATACAATAGCCTCAGAAGCTGCATCCATAGAATGCGCATACTGTGGCAAAAATTCTTTCGTGAGACTGCTGAATGTGTGAAGCTCCATAGCAGCCACTATTTTGCGATTCGGATAGCGTTCGCGCACGGCGTTCGTTGTAGCACGCAACTTCGATGGCGAATGGGCAAAATCCAAGAATGCTATGGCATCGGAGGTTTCGCAGAGAGTTTGAAGACGCTTTGCTGCGCCGCCGAATGTACTTATGGCCGTGAGGAATTCATCGCGGCTTACACCAACGGCTTCGCACGCAAGCATAGCTGCATGCATATTTTGCATATTATGCTTGCCAAACACGCTCATCGGGTAGCGTTTCCCACCCTCAACAACTACTACACGCTCATCTTCAACCTCGTAATTGAGCGCGGCGTAGGGTTTTATAGTTATATCGCTACGCAATTCGCCCGCAATCGACTTTAGATTCTCGTCGTCGGCGAAATATATATACTCGCCGTTGGGCTCAATGGAATGGGCAAACTTGCGGAAAGTATCTACATAGCTATCGAATGTCGGGAATACGTTGATGTGATCCCAAGCGATACCCGTAACTATTGCCACATCGGGTTTGTAGCGAAGAAATTTAGATGTTTTGTCGAGCGTCGATGATAGGTATTCATCACCTTCGAATACTGCTATAGGTGCATCTTTCGTCAGGCGCACCATTGTGTCGAAGCCCTCAATCTGTGCGCCAACCATATAGTCGAAGTCGCGACCAAGTTTGCGCAATACGTACATAATCATCGACGTGGTGGTCGTCTTGCCATGGCTTCCACCGACTACTATGCGACGTTTGTCTCGCGTCTGCTCGTATAAATATTCTGGGAAAGAATAGACCTTCAGCCCAAGTTCTTTAGCGCGAACAAGTTCAGGATTGTCCGACATGGCGTGCATTCCAAGAATTACGGCGTCGAGGTCGGGCGTTATTCGCTCAGCGTGCCAACCTGCTTCGCTCGGCAACAAACCCGCTGCTGCAAGGCGCGACTTAGATGGCTCGAAAAATTCATCGTCCGAACCGCTGACCTGAAAACCTTTGGCATGCAATGCAAGAGCCAAATTGTGCATCACACTGCCGCCTATTGCTATGAAATGTACGCGCATAATATTTATGACCGATTATCGGGTTGCCAACAACTTGATTAACTCATCGATACGCTTCTGATCTTCTGCCACTTGTGCAATAAGTTGCGTAATAGCAACGGTCAGTTTGTCGATGCGTTCGTTTGATTTTGCGATCATATTCAAGAAAGCCGCCGTCTGTTCGTTGGCATCGTAGCGCATATCAGCCAATTTCGTGTTTGGCTCTTGAGCTGCACTTGCGCTAAGCGACGTTTCGCGCTTTGGCTTACCATTCTCCGCACGCAACTGCTCGTCGAGCAAGATAGCTCGCGCTGCCAAGCCCTTCGAGAAGGTCTGTTTTCCGCTCAATACTGATGAAAAATGGCTAATTCCGATTCCAAGTTTTTCGGCAATCTTACCTTGGTTGAGGCCATACTGTATACGCCATTCAACAACCAATCTTTTCAAGTCGCGATAATCTTTTATCTCCATAATATTAGAATTTTGGTTCAAAATTGAATAACCAATGACGCACCAACAACGGGGCTACCATACTCTTCTGTAATCATCGGCGTAAATCGATACGAGAGGTCGTCGTTGACGTTGAAATCGTAGAAATGTGCATCTACACAAGCATCGATAATCTGAACGATGTACAGACCTACCATACCAAAATAGCTCAAATCGCGATAACGCCTATAGAAATCCTTTTTGTTCTTCAGCGCCGTTGTGAACCAAGCTTGATAAGTAGTCTCAACTTGCTCCACAGTCAAGTTAGTTCGCGCAATGATTTGCTCGTAGCTCTTGTTGTTTGGGTCTCGAATAACAAAGTCGCGGTAGGCATCGTGATACAAATCATAATATTTACTATTGAAATGTATGGCATAGCAGAGAGCCGCCACACCGCCATATAGGAAAGGCAATTTCCAATATTTATGATTATATATCTGACCCAAACCGGGCAAAATAGCAGCATACATAGTCGCCGTGTGTGGCGAGTGATGTAGCTCGTTGATGTTGAGCGAACGCACATATTTCACGCCGTCCTCCTCGCGTATCAACAGGGTATCTATACCAACGGCAGGTTTCGCAATTTCTTTCACTGTCTGAGCATCAACAAGCCTCAAAGTGTCGGGAGGCGCAACCTCCGTCGTGTCTTGGGCTTGCGCGAACGCACAGATAGTCAGGAGAATAAGAATTAGCCGAAGGGTTTTCAATTCTTCTTTATAATTTATCAAGAACAGAAATTATTCGTTCCAAATCGGCATCCGAAGCGAATGGTATGGTGATTTTACCTTTTCCACTCTCGGCACGCTGAAATTTCACTTTCGCACCCAATTTTTCCGACAATTGGTTCTTGAGTGCTACATATTCGTTCGACAATGACGATTTTTTCTTGTTTTCGTCGTTAACTGCATCTGCAGCTGGTTCTTCTTGAACATCTTCGCCGCGCTCGTTGTATTCGCGAACAAGTTCCTCCACGCGACGAACAGAATAGCCATATTCCACCGTCTGCTGATAGAGCATAATTTGCGTGGCTTCATCTTCGATATTTATGAGCGCACGAGCATGTCCCATAGTTATCTCGCGACGACGCAAACCTTCTTGAATCTCTTTGGGCAACTTGAGCAAACGCAAGAAGTTGGTGATGGTAGAGCGGTTTTTACCTACGCGGTTTGCCATCTCCTCTTGTGTAACTTGGCACTCTTCGATAAGACGCTGATAGCTAATGGCTTCTTCTATCGGGTTCAAGTCGGCACGTTGAATATTCTCAATCAACGCAACCTCGAGCATCTTGCTATCGTCGAGTTCACGAATGACAGCCGGAACTGCCGTGAGACCTGCTTTCTTGGCTGCACGGAAACGACGCTCGCCCGCAATTATCTGATACCTTTCACCATTGCGACGCAACACCAAGGGTTGAATAATACCATTTGCCTTGATAGACGCCGAAAGTTCTTCGAGTTTATCGTCTTCGAACTCCGTACGCGGCTGCCAAGGGTTCGCATCAATAAGATTAACGTCTATCTCAGTCTTTTCTGCCTGCGCTGTTTCGGGAGCAACATCAACGTAGTTTTCGCCGAGTATGTCAGCCATACCGCGGCTCAAGCCAAATTTCTTCGCCATTCTATTTTTTTGAATTCTTTTCCAACAATTCTTTTGCTAAGCTCAAGTAGTTCTGCGCACCCTTCGATGCAGCATCGTACAAAATGGCTGCTTGACCATGGCTCGGAGCTTCGCTCAAACGTACGTTACGCGTAATTAACGTATTGAAAACCATGTCTTGGAAGTTTTTCTTCACTTCATCCAACACTTGGTTAGACAATGATGTACGCTGATCGTACATGGTCAGCAAGAAACCTTCAATCTCAAGTTCAGGATTCAAGCGTTTCTGTATCAAGCGAATAGTATTGAGCAACTTACCCAAACCTTCGAGTGCGAAATATTCACACTGAACTGGCACGATGACCGAATTCGACACTGTAAGGGCATTTACCGTAATCAAACCAAGCGACGGGCTACAGTCGATAAGTATGTAGTCATAAGATTGGTCGAGGCGACTAACCATGCGTTTCATGATTTTCTCGCGGTCGGTCATGTTCATCATCTGAACTTCAGCACCAACAAGGTCGATGTGCGAAGGCAAAACGTAAAGATTTTCAATTTCTTCGCACTTAAGCACAGCTTCGTTCGGGTCTATTCCGTCAACCATGCATTCGTATATGGTCGGGCGCTCTTCGCGTAAGTCAAAACCCAAACCCGATGTCGTATTTGCTTGCGCATCAGCGTCGATTACAAGCACTTTTTTCTCAAGCACGGCCAAACTTGCAGCTAAGTTGATAGCTGTTGTCGTTTTGCCAACTCCACCTTTTTGATTTGCTATTGCTATAACTTTGGTCATTGTCTTCTTCTTTTTGACAAAAAAATTTGTGCGAAAGTAATCTTTTTACACTAATTTTTTCACCATAATATTCATACTTACAAAAGGAGCTCGCACTTTTCATCATGTGTATCTATCTATAAATAAGTATAGTTATACTCGCAGATAGCATAGTTATCAACAGTTTTGATCTTATGAACATTTTATCAACGCGTTTTCAACGAAGCTCCGATAAAAATGTAGATAAATAGAAATAAAAACCCCGCCGAAATCACTTCAGCGGGGGAACACACACAAATTATCAACTTCCAAATTAAAAAAGGGCTGATTAATATCTATAGTAATCGGCCTTGAACGGGCCTTCAACTTTCACACCTATGTAGTCTGCTTGCTTCTGCGTAAGCTGCGTCAGGTGAACGCCAAGCTTTGCAAGATGCAAACGCGCTACTTCTTCGTCCAATTCTTTTGGCAAGCGGTAAACTCCAACTTTGTATGGTTTTGCCCACAACTCCATTTGTGCCAGGGTCTGGTTTGTAAATGAGTTGCTCATCACAAAACTTGGGTGACCTGTTGCATTGCCAAGGTTTACTAAGCGTCCTTTGCTCAGCAAAATTATACTATGTCCGTCAGGGAATATATATTTATCAACCTGCGGCTTAATATTTTCAACTTTTATACCTTCAAGAGCCTCCAAACGGCTTACTTGAATCTCATTATCGAAGTGACCAATATTGCAAACGATGGCTTGATCTTTCATCTTTTGCATATGCTCAAGCGTGATAATATCGCAGTTGCCAGTGCAAGTAACGAAAATATCACCTTGTTCAACAACATCATCAACAGTCTTAACTTCGAAGCCTTCCATAGAAGCTTGGAGCGCGCAAATTGGATCGATTTCAGTAACTATTACACGAGCACCGAAGCCTCGCATACTTTGCGCACAACCTTTACCCACATCGCCGTAGCCACAAACCACTGCAACTTTACCAGCGATCATCACATCGGTACCGCGCTTGATACCATCGGCAAGACTTTCGCGGCAGCCATAGAGGTTATCGAATTTACTCTTGGTAACTGAGTCATTAACATTGATAGCCGGGAAGAGAAGTTCGCCGCGCTCCATCATCTGATAGAGACGATGAACGCCCGTAGTAGTCTCCTCACTTACACCCTTAACACCTTTGGCAACGCTCGTCCAGTAACCTTTACGACCCTGAACAGAACGAAGGAGTTCTATCAATTCTCGAAAATCTTCACCACAATTGCTATAATCTTTAGCAAGAATAGAAGGATCTTTCTCTGCCTCTACACCTTTATGGATGAGCAATGTAGCATCGCCACCATCATCAACGATTAGGTTTGGACCAAGGCCATTACCAAAATCGAGAGCCTGAAGCGTACACCACCAATACTCTGCGAGTGTTTCGCCCTTCCACGCAAAAACCGGAACACCAGCTTTTGCTATAGCTGCAGCAGCATGATCTTGAGTACTATAAATATTACATGAACACCAACGAACATCAGCACCGAGAGCCACAAGAGTCTCGATAAGCACTGCTGTTTGAATAGTCATGTGAAGAGAACCCGTAATACGAGCACCTTTCAAAGGTTTCTGACCAGCATAACGCTCGCGCAAAGCCATAAGACCTGGCATCTCAACTTCGGAGATACTAATTTCCTTACGACCAAAATCTGCGAGATTAATGTCCGCTACCTTGTATTGGTATTCTTGATTGTCTACGTACTCTATCATTTCCGTGTTAACTTTCGAGCGGCAAAGGTACACCAAATATTTATTCGTTTTCTGCCATCTTTGCCATTTCTGGCTATCAAACGTAATTTATAACAAAAATTAACTATGCTTGTTTCTATTAGCGAACAACGCTTGTATCTCTTCGTCGGATAGCGGCGATTCGTTGTTTATATATGCATAATTATCGCTAATAAACGTTCTTAGCTTAGCAAAAGCTGCCTTCAGAATATCAGCATGGTCGAATGCAAGCGGCGGCAACTGCGACACTGGAAACCACTGAACCTTAGCGGCATCATCGCCAGCAATGGGCTTACACTTAGCCATATCTACTATAGATATATATGCAATAGTTATAGTGCGCCCACGCGGATCGCGGTTGACAGCAGAGAATGCTTGCAACTGCATAACGCGAACGATTGTCAAGCTAGTTTCTTCTTGGAGCTCACGCAGAGCACACGCTTCGGCAGTTTCATCCATATCGAGAAAACCGCCAGGGAACGCCCACTTGCCACGATATGGTTCATTGCCACGCTCAACCAACAAAAGGTGAAGTTGACCATTAGCATCGAAACCGAAAATCAAGCAATCGGTAGTGACGGCGGGGCGAGGATATTCGTATGTATACATACCTATATATATGCTACTTCAACAATGCGTCGATGGCGCTATGAACTTGTGCAAACGAGAAACTATCGACAATGCGCTGCATCTTGGCTGCAATTTTATCATTGCAGAGGTTGCCGATAGAGCCTTCGTGCGTGTGGTGAAGCTCGCCGTGGAAGTCGAACTCACCGCGCTCGATAGCCATACCAACTTGCTTGTAGGCATCGCGGAAAGGTACACCCTCAGATGCAAGACGATTGACCTCCTCGACGCTGAACGCGAGTTTATATTTAGGATCGTTCATAATATCGCGCTCAACCTCCATATTTTCAATGGCATACGCAGTAATATCAAGAATGTCATTCATCTCGGCAAAAACTGGCACGAAGACCTCTTTTATAATCTGCATGTCGCGGAAATAGCCCGAAGGTAAGTTGCCAGTAATCAGACGAATAGTATTAGGTACGCCCTGAATTTTGTTGCAATGAGCGCGAATAAGTTCAAAAACGTCAGGATTTTTCTTGTGCGGCATGATGCTCGAACCCGTCGTCATGGTCTTGGGCAGATGCACGAAACCGAAGTTCTGACTATTATAGAGGCACGCATCCATAGCCAAACGGCCGATAGTCTCGCCAAGCGAAGCAAGAGCAAATCCGATGATGCGCTCTGTTTTGCCGCGGCCCATCTGAGCGTAGACAACGTTGTAGTTCAAGTCGGCAAAACCGAGGAGTTTAGTCGTGAGCGTGCGGTTGAGCGGGAACGATGAGCCGTAGCCTGCTGCAGCACCGAGCGGATTCTGATTGCAGACGTCCCACGCAGCGTTGAGCATAACCATATCGTCGCAAAGGCTCTCGGCGTATGCACCAAACCACAAGCCAAACGACGATGGCATAGCCACTTGCAAATGCGTATAGCCTGGGATAAGTATGTCTTTATATTGCTCACTCTTACGCTGAAGTTCGGCAAAGAGGCGCTGCACTTTCTGCGCTATTTTCTCAACTTCGGCACGCGCAAAAAGTTTCAAGTCGAGCAGCACTTGATCGTTACGCGAACGACCGCTGTGGACCTTCTTGCCAATGTCGCCAAGTTTGCGAGTGAGCATCAATTCTACCTGAGAATGAACGTCTTCAATGCCATCTTCTATGACAAACTTACCATCGACTGCCTGCTTGTAAATTTCCTTCAATTCAGCAATGAGCAGCTTCAACTCATCTTTAGTGAGCAGATTGATAGTTTCGAGCATCGTGATATGTGCCATAGTACCAAGCACATCATAAGGCGCAAGATTAATATCGAGCACATTATCGAGTCCGATGGTAAATTCTTCTATCTTTTTATCGACGTTGTATCCCTTATCCCAAAGTTTCATTGTATGTTGATTTATAATTATTTACAGCTGTAAGCCATCAAGAAGTTCTATATACATATTTATGCCGTGCTCAATCTCGCTGAGTCTTACATATTCATCGGCAGTGTGCGAACGCGACGATTCACCCGGACCAATTTTGATTGATGTGAACGGCATCAGTGCTTGGTCGCTCATCGTTGGCGAGCCAAATGGCTTGAGACCGAGTTCGACGCAGCGCTTCACAATAGGATGCTCGGCACTTATCGAGGAGCTATTTAGTCGAGTTGAGCGCTCTTTCACCTCACACGATGTATGGCTCTTTATCAGTTCGAGAAGTTCCACATTCGAGTACAACTCGTTTACGCGCACATCCACCACGAATCGGCAAACGTCGGGAACCACATTATGCTGCGTGCCTGCATTTATCTGGGTTACGGACATTTTTACAGGTCCCAAGAACTGTGAAATACGGTCGAATTTATATGTACGGAACCACTCAATATTTGGCAGCGCCTCATAAATAGCATTCACACCCTCGTTGCGCGCCGCATGACCACTCTTGCCGTATGCAGCACAATCGAGTACCATAAGACCTTTCTCTGCCACAGCAGGTTGCATCGACGTAGGCTCTCCAACTATCGCCAAATCGACATGGCCGAGTTGCGGAAGCAAGCTTTCGATGCCATTCTTACCGCTAACCTCCTCTTCGGCAGTGCATGCATAAATAAGATGATATGGCTGCTCCTTTTGCGTGAGGTAACGAAACGCCGCAAGCAACGAAACCATTGGCGCGCCAGCATCATTGCTGCCAAGACCATAAAGGCAATCGCCTTCGATGGTTGGCTGGTACGGATCGCGAGTGTAGCCGGCTGAGGGTTTTACGGTATCTATATGCGAATTGAGCAAAATCGTAGGACGATCGTCTGCACAGTTATTACTATGAATCCACAGATTGTTGTTTTGTCTATTTACGAGCAATCCTTTACCGAGCATAAACTGCTGAATGACATCGGCAACGCATGCTTCGTCACGGCTAACAGACGGCGTAGCAATCATCTGCTGCAACAATGCTATCGATTCTTCTCGCAACTCGTTGATTGACTTCATAGTATCAAATGCGTACCGCCGTCGTTTTTCAGACCATCAGTATTTGTAATTACAACGCTGCGAACTCCTTTGCGAATGGCAGCAAAACCATTGTCGAGTTTGGGAATCATACCCTCAACTATAACTCCCGATGCTTGATGCTGCTTGAATGTTTCGTAATTGAGTTTTGATATTACCGACGTATCGTCATTAGCATCAAGCAAAACGCCAGGTTTCTCGAAACAGTAAACGAGCGTAACATCAACCTCGGAAGCCAATGCACACGCGAGTTCCGAAGCTATCGTATCGGCATTAGTATTAAGCAATTGGCCATTTCCGTCATGCGTAATCGGGCAAACTACGGGCGTCGCACCTTGCTTAATCAGCGAGAGTAGAACGTCGGTTTGTACGCCAACCACATCTCCTACAAAACCGTAGTCAATGGCCTTAACTGGGCGCTTGACAGATTTTATAATATTTAGGTCGGCACCCGAAAATCCTATCGCATTCAACTGACGTTTTTGTAGCTGCGCAACGATGTTTTTATTTACCAAACCGGCATAAACCATCGTCACAACCTTGAGCGTTTCGGCATCGGTAATGCGACGACCATCGACCATCTTTGCCTCAATGCCGAGGTCAGCCGAAAGTTTCGTAGCCGTACGACCACCGCCGTGAACCAAGATTTTCGGTCCGCTAATCTTAGCGAAATCGTCGAGCAGAACGTTGAGCGACGTAGGATCTTCGACAACCTTACCGCCTACCTTTATTATAGTTACGTTCATATTTACAAGCTTTCGAGCATTCGCTTAATTACAACTTGCGCCGACACAACACGGTTGGCAGCCTCAGGAATAACTATGCTGTTAGGGCTATCTATCACTTCGTCGGTAACAATCATATTACGACGGACTGGTAAGCAGTGCATAAATTTCGCATTGTTCGTCCACGACATGTGCTCTGCATCAATCGTCCACGACATATCTTTCGACAGAATCTGTCCGTACTGTTCATAGGACGACCAGTTTTTTGCATAAACAAAATCGGCACCTTCGAGCGCTTTTTTCTGGTTTGGCTCATAATGAGCGCCAGCCATAAACTCAGGCGCAAGTTGATAGCCTTCAGGACACGTAATGACAAAATCGACATCGGCAACCTTCATCCACTCAGCAAATGAGTTAGGCACAGCTTGCGGCAACGCCTTCGGATGCGGAGCCCAAGTCAAAACCACCTTCGGACGCTTCTTGTTTTTATATTCCTCAATAGTTATGAGGTCGGCAAATGCCTGACATGGGTGGCGCGTCGCACTCTCGAGGCTAATTACAGGGCACCCAGAATACTCAAGAAATTGATTTATAATAGTCTCCTGATAGTCGAACTCGCGGCTCTCGAACTTCGCAAATGAGCGAACTCCGATAATATCGGCATACGAGCCAATAACAGGAATTGCCTCGCGCAGGTGCTCACTCTTGTTGCCATCCATCACAACGCCCATCTCAGTCTCAAGTTGCCACGAATCCGTACCAACATTGAGCACGATGGCATTCATTCCCAAATTCTGCGCTGCTTTTTGCGTAGAGAGACGCGTGCGTAGGCTCGAGTTGAAAAATATGAGTATTGCAGTTTTGTTCTTACCCAAGTTCTGCCACGCGAAGGGGGTCTTCTTCACCTCGGCAGCTTCTTTCAATGCGATGTTGAGATCGCCAATATCTTCAACTTTCAGAAAACGTTTCATTTCGATATCTATCTATTTATTTATAAATATTCAACCAAAGAACTGAGTTTATTTGAATTTGAGCCTTTTAGCAATATGTATTTGCCACTCAACTTACAAATCTCATCTTTTATGTCAATTGCCGCCTCAGCATAATGGTAGCGAGGGAATTGCTCTGCGAATTTAGCAAACTCATTACCAACTAAATAGACTTCATCGTAATCAACTGCAGATATTTTATTCAAAAGAGATAGATGCTCGGAATCTTGCGCAGACCCAAGTTCACGCATTGCGCCGAGAATCAGCACTTTATGCTTATGCTGAAGATGCTGAAAATTCTCGAGCGAGGCCGACATACTTGATGGATTTGCATTGTAAGCATCAATAATTATTCGATTTTTATTCGTTTGCACGACTTGTGAACGGCTGTTTGTCGGCTTATACTCAGAAAGTGCAAGGCAAATATCAGCTTCTGGCACATCATAGAAACAACCAATGGTAGCCGCAGCCAATACATTTTCGAGATTATAGACACCCGTGAGGTTAGTGGCTACCTTGTGACATATGCCATCATTGAAACGCCACTCAAGCTCAAGCATCTCGCCATCACCGACCGAATGACCATCTACAATGCAATTCTCAGCATCGGTTCCATAAGAAATAAGCCTATCGAAGTTCTCGGGCAACATACCAACGAGATTACTATTATCACTATTTATAAATATAGTACCATTATCAGCTGCAACCTGTTCATACAAAGCTCGTTTTGTAGCTTTCACTCCTTCGAACGAGCCAAAACCCTCTATGTGAGCTATTCCAACATTGGTTATCAATCCAGACGTCGGCTTCACCATAGCAGCAAGAGTTTTTATCTCTCCAGGATGATTAGCCCCCATCTCAACAACGGCTATATCATGATTATCATTGATACTCAGCAACGTCAATGGGACTCCGATGTGGTTGTTTAGGTTTCCTTTGGTAGCAATCACATTATACTTTTTCGAGAGAACTGCAGCTACAAGTTCCTTCGTTGTAGTCTTGCCATTCGTACCTGTAATACCTATAATAGGTATAGACAATAGATCTCTATGGTAGGCGGCAAGTTGCTGAAGCGTCTTCAATGTATCCTCAACGACGGTGACCTTCGAATTGCCTACATACTTATTATTATAGGTAACAATATGAGAAGCTCCTTTTTCGAGCGCCAAGTCAACCATTTCATTTGCATCGAAGTTTTCGCCTTTCAATGCCACAAAAAACGAACCTTCAGAAATTGTGCGAGTATCAGTAGAAACTCCGGTGGAGTTCAAATAGTGTTTATAAAGATTTTCCATCACTACAAATAAAAAAAGGGCTGGAGTAAACCTCCAACCCCATATCTCAAATTATAAGTTTCTTATTGACCAGAAATTGGACTACCAACGCGGGTCATTGCACAGCGGAAGCCTATATCATCGCGGCTCTCCTCTTCATCGAGGAAACGGCGAGTACCAGGAGACAACCAATATGCACGGTCGCGCCAACCACCACCTTTGTATACACGAACTCTATCGCTTACAAGGCTCGAAAGGTCTGTAGTCGTAGGAGTACCACGGTACATGGTTTCGGTATTTGCCTCTGAACTTGTCCAATCACCACCAAGAGCTTGGTTAGAACGAGCATCACCATCGAGGTAGTTCTTGTTGTCGGCTTCACGATAGTTCTTACGATTGCCTATCGACTTTTTGGCCTCTCGGGCATAACGGATGCGGCCAAGAGAGTCTTTCTCTGCTACAGAGCCATCCTCATTGAGAACTTTCTGCTGGAAGTCGTTACCACGATATGGATTGAACTCTTCTTCGTCTTCGTTGGTAAGAGCACGATATACATCAGCTACCCATTCGTTCACATTACCAGCCATGCAATACAAACCGTAATCATTTGGCCAATATGAGTGAACGTCAACGGTAATATCGCCTTTATCGTTCAAGTTACCCGAAGTACCCATGTAGTCACCATTACCACGAACAAAGTTCGCCATCATCTGACCTCTTACTGCATCTTCAGAGTTACGAACAACGTGGCCATTCCAAGGGAATATCTTTCTTGATGAAAGACGCTCATCTTCCGTATTACCTACAAGACCAAGAGCTGCGAATTCCCATTCAGCTTCGGTCGGGAGACGATACTTAGGCAAGAGCAATCCATCTTCGAGACGCACCTGACGAGGTTCTTCAGTAAAGAGATCCGTATAAGGATTTTCCTCAGAAGGAGCACCAGTATATTGGCCGTACATATAAGCCTCTGTATCGAAATTATCCTCACCATGCTGATCCTTGAAGTTAGGATCGAGCACACCATTGGCGATAAGGATATTCTCGTTTACGCGGTCGGTACGCCACTTACAATAGTTAGAAGCTTGACGCCAGCTAACACCTACAACAGGATATTCATTGTAAGCAGGATGACGGAGGTAATTTTCTACGTATGGCTCATTGTATGCCATAGGACGACGCCAAACGAGCGTGTCAGGCAATGCCATCTTATATTGATCAGGATACTCGTTGTAGACGCGAGAAATCCAATAGAGCCATTCGCGATAATTCACATTACTAACCTCGCACTCATCGATATAGAACGAAGTCACCGTAACGCGGCGGGGAACATTATCCCAGTTGAACGCAACTTCCTGTTCAACACGTCCCATAATAAAGGTACCACCTTCAATAAAGCGAAGACCAGGACCGGTTTCCTGCTCAGAGACGGTTGTTACTTCAAATCCGTAATCCGGATCGTTATAGCTCCAACCCGTAGCAGATGAAGTGCCGTCGCCACCTTTCTTTGACGAGCATGACACGCAAAGAGCTACGACAAACGACGCTGTAACTAATTGACTGAACTTCAAATTCATAATATTTTACTTATTCAATTTTCCGTAAAATGTTAGATGTGTGTATACTTAATAACACAAATTTAGTATTCGCAAAGATATAGTTTTGTTTTTGCTTGTTACACAATACAACGAAAAAAAGTCTCGTTTATTGTCTCACAATAACAAAAAAACAGAATAATTATAGTTGATAAAGATTATAATAATCTTATGCTACTTTTGCGCACAAGAATACCTTATATAAATATGAGACTATTTTCAATACTGTCGATATTACTATTCTTCATATATACGGACGCCGCATCGCAAACCAAGCACTCGGTATTAGCATCTGGCAAATGGGTGAAAGTACGAATAAAAGACTCTGGTATAAAAATGCTAACGAAATCCGCACTATCGTCAATGGGATTCTCAGACATGAGCAAGATTGCGGTGTATGGCAATGGCGGCAAGGAACTCCCGCTCGAAAATAGTGCACCACGCATCGACGATTTGGCAAAACTTCCAGTAATACGTAGAGATGGTGCAATACTCTTCTATGCACAAGGAACAACGACTTGGGAATACAATGCCGCATACGATATTTATGATTTCACACAGAACGAACAAGATGAGTACTCATACTATTTTATAACGGATAGTACAACGCCATCAGAAGAGCCCGCCACTGTCGACTACTCTTCAGAAGAAGCTGCTATAACGTTAGATACGTATGAAGATAGAGCGTGTCATGAGTTACATAGTTTCAACTTTCTTCTCTCAGGAAAAGAATTTTTTGGAGAGGAATTCACCACAACCAACAGTTCTCTTTCTCTACCATTCTCCCTTGATGCACGAGCAACAAAAGATACTGAAGTCAGAATGGCATTTCGTTTTATGGCAAGGTCATTTTCCAACACTAACTATACTATTATATTCAACGATGATAGTGTTGGAACATATAGCGTTGCTCCAATAGCATGGTCTACTACTGGACTTGTGGCTAATACTAATAAAGTAAGTGTAAAATCCTCCGCTGGCGCCATCAATAATTACAATGTAAAAATAAATGCAAAAGTTAACACTGGTGACAATAGTAATTACCCGCCAACAGTTCGTTTAGACTATGCAGAAATAACTGTTTCCGCACAATTGAATATGAAAAGCAGAAGTGAGCTTCTGTTTAGAAATAGTTCATCTATCTATTACGGTGACTCATGCATAATCGACTACGCCATTAGCGGTGCAAGCGACAATACTATTGTGTGGAATATCGATGACCCAACAAAGCCACAAAACGTCAAAACGACGAATTCTGGTTCAACGCGTCATGCAAAATTTACATCTGAGGGTGCGGTAAAAGAATTCATTGCATTTGAGCGAAACGGCAAATTTGAAGAACCTACTTATGTAGAGGATGTTGCGAATCAGGACCTACACGCAACCAACAATATTGATTACATTATTATATATCACCCTGATTTTCAATTGGAGGCAGAACGATTAGCAAATCTTCACGCAACGTATAGTGGGCTCAATTGCGCCGCGGTAAATGTAGATGCCATTTATAACGAGTTCTCCTCAGGTAAGCGCGAAGCAACAGCCATACGAGATTACATACGATTGGTATATAACAACAACAAAGAAAGCAGCAACACTCTAAAATATGTCCTTTTATTTGGCAATGGCTCGTACGATAATTTGAACTATGGTGATAAATATCCAGACAACCGCATACCTACGCACCAATCAGAGGAATCACTTTCAAAAATTGACACATACTCAACTGATGATTTCTTTGGCTGGTTGGAAGACGGAGAAGGAGGAACGAATACGGAAACAACAAACACGGTTGATGTCAGTTTGGGGCGTTTCCCAGTATCTTCTTTAGAAGAAGCGGCTATGGCAGCAGATAAAGTTGAAGCATACTTAACATCCCTTGAAAACAGCAATTGGAAACTTCGTGCCGTATTTGCTTGTGATGATGGTGATAGCAACGAACACTTAATTTTCTCTGAACAAAACGCCAAATTAGTTGCCGATAAATATCCAATGCTGAATGAAACAAAGATATATCAAGAAGCATATTGGTCAACAACCACAACAAGTGGTATTCGATATTATCATGCAATAAATGATTTGCAAGCCGCTTTCAATAATGGCGCATTATTTATCGCATACAATGGCCATGGTGGAGAAACAAGATGGACCGGTGATATGTTATTAACAGTTAATAGTTATGATGACGTTTGCAGTAATACTAACAAATATCCTTTTTTGATAAGCACTGCATGTCGAACGGGTTCCTTTGATTGTAACGTAACGAGTTTATCAAAATATACCGTTCTCGCACTAAATAAAGGTGCTATTGGATCTCTTGCTGCTGGCAGATTAACATACAGCAACTACAACTACAAAATTGCTCGTGCATTTCTAAGTCGAGTGCTTGATTCTGACAGCAATGGTAGGCGCTACACTGTTGGTGACGCTGTGAAATATGCAAAGCAAAAGACCATCGGCAACATCAATTCATTGAAATATTTCTTGATTGGCGACCCTGCTATTACTTTGGATTACAACGAGAACAATATTGTTAGTACAGATAGTATAAATGGTATCGCATTCGATGTATGCGACGAACCGATAAAAGCACCATCGACTAACAGAATAAAAGGCTCCATAAGAGATGCTCAAGGCAACATCCTAAGCGATTATAATGGTCAAGTAAATGTTATTCTTTATAACAAGAAGAATACTATTCAAACCAAAGGTCTTATTAGCGAAGTATATACATTCGAAAACTATAATAGCGTACTATACAACGGATTAACTTCGGTAGAAAATGGACAGTTTGAAGTAGTTGTTTCTTTACCCAAAGATTGCTACACCGACGAGGGCTACGGCAGAATAAGTTACTATGCCGTATCGAACAACGACATTGAGGCTCGAGGTGCAACAAACATGCTTCTTCTTGGTGGTATGGATGCTGAGGCTGCAAGTGATTCTATTGGTCCGAAGATAACCGCTTGGATTGAATACCCAGAATTTGAAAATGGAGAGACGACTGGCACTACGCCTACCCTACATGCTACGTTTAGCGACGAGTCGGGCATAAATACAAGTGGTGAAGGCATCGGACACAACATTACCGTTGTATTGAACGACGACCGCGACAACCCATACAACCTGAATAGCTACTTCTCCTACGATGAAAATAGCTACACGTCAGGCTCGCTCATATATACGCTACCTACACTTGAAGACAACAATTATTACACGTTGACACTCAAAGCATGGGACAATGCCAACAACTCTTCGGATACTACAATTGAATTCTCTGTCGATAGCAAGAGCGGTATCAATTTTGGCACGACAGACATCTTCCCTTGCCCATACATAAGCGAAAAGAGCGATCTGAGTCTATTCTTCACTCATAATGCTACAGGTTCTCGCTTGAATATAAGAGTTCGCATATATTCCGCCAGCGGTCATATAATGGCACAAAAGACCATCTCGACAACTGCTACACAAGGGCAATCTGATGTGATAAACTTGGTAAACGAACTACCAACCACAGCTACATTGAGTAGAGGTATTTACATTATAGATGTATACGTAAGCGACGAATCGGGGCGCAGCGGAAGCTTCAACAAAAAATTATTAATCAAGTAGACAATAAAAGTCAAAAAGACTCGTTTATACGTTTGACGACATAATATTAACTATCAGTAATCAAAGGAAGAACCTATATAAAAAATGAGAAATGTAAAGAATCTATGCCTTTTAGCCTCAATGGCTATAATAAGCATAACAACCTCAGCACAAAACGACTACAACCCAATTCCCTCGAGCGTACAGATGCTAAATATTGCCCCCGAGGCAAGAGGAACATCAATGGGTGACGCTGGTGTAGCTACTTCGCCCGATGTAAACTCTCAATATTGGAACCCAGCTAAATATGCATTTATGGATAGCCGCAGCGGCGTCTCTCTTTCAGTTACGCCGTGGTTGCGCAAACTCGTCAACGACATAAACCTCTTCTATATGGCTGGTTATTATCGTTTCGACAAACGTCAAACTATAAGTGCCTCTATTCGCTACTTCTCGCTTGGCGACCTCATCTTTACTGACGAAGACGGCAACACAACAGGTACCTACAAACCTAATGAGTTCTGTATCGACGGTGCATATTCAATATTACTATCGAACAACTTCTCGGGCGCTGTGGCTTTGCGCTACATACACTCCGACCTCGGTTTTCAGCAAGACGACGATGGTTATTCGGCTGGCAATGCATTCGCTGCCGACCTCGCGTTCTACTACAACAAGCCGCTCCGCTTGGGTGCTAACAACGCCACTGTTATGGCTGGTATCAACATCTCTAACATAGGTACAAAAATCACCTACGATAATGGTGCTACCAATCAGTATTTACCAGCCAATATGCGTCTCGGCGTTGGTTTTGAATACGAGATTGACCGCTACAACAAGGTTGGCGCGACTGTCGACTTCAACAAGTTGCTTGTGCCTACACCTAATTATCGTAATACTAACGAAGATGGTGTTGCAGAGTCTACCAGTTCGCGTAGAGATGAATACTACGACAAGTCGGTTGTGTCGGCTATATTCCACTCGTTCAACGATGCTCCTGGCGGCGCAAAAGAAGAGCTCCAAGAGATTGATATGCAGGGCGGTATAGAGTATTCATACAACGATTTGTTCTTTGCTCGCGGTGGTTATCACTATAACCACGAAAACAAAGGCAACTTGAAATACGCAACCATTGGTTTGGGTTTGAAATACCAAATGATTGACGTTGCTGCATCGTACATATTCTCGGTGGGCAACTCGAATGCCAACAGCGCTCTTGCCAACACCGTGCGCATCACACTTGGCTTCGACCTCGGCAAGGCATTCAACATGGGCGGTTCTTCTGCTCGCAATGGTAGCAACAACAACGGCAGACGATAAATCACGATTATGCTCGACATTAGAGTTGGATACGGATACGACGTGCATCGCCTCGAAGAGGGACTGACGTTGACCATAGGTGGCGTGAAAGTGCCATACGAAAAAGGTTGGGTGGCTCATTCGGATGGCGATGTACTGATTCATGCTATTTGCGATGCCATCCTCGGCGCTGCTGCTATGCGCGACATCGGCTACCATTTCCCTGATAATAGTGACGATTTCGCGGGCATCGATAGCAGAAAACTTCTGCGCCGCTGCGTGGAGATTATCGCAGAAAAGGGTTATCGCGTAAGTAATATCGATAGCACCATAGCTATGCAAAAACCGAAACTCAAAGACCTCATTCCGGAGATGCAGCACGAGATTGCCCAAGCTATCGGCATCGATGACGACAGAGTGTCGGTGAAAGCAACGACGACCGAAAAACTCTCGTTCGAAGGCGAAGGCATCGGAGCGTCGGCGTATGCAGTGGCGCTAATTATGAAAGAATAATGATTGATTGACATTGTTCGTCCTACTACGTAAATATCCATTAACACAGAACAATAATTGGCTGAAAGACAATGCCATTTATTGTTCTTTTGTATTCTTGATACTATACCTGCTGCAGCCATTTGGCTTCAATATGTATTCAGGAAACAAATTCTTAGTTGCGCTGCTTTTTGGGGGCGTTTCGTTTGGTTGTTGCGTAGTATTTCACTTAGTGTCAAAGCCGATTTGCCAAAAAGTTGTTGTTTGGCGCGTTTGGCACGAGCTCTTGATGATTCTCTCTCTGATCCTATTTATTGGAGCATGCAATAGCATAGTCTTTTCACTCATTTTTGTTCATGCTATAACGCTTGAAGTCTGCTTATTATTTATGTACTGGACATTTATAATCGGCATAATTATAAGTACAATAAGTGTGAGCGTCGACTATCATCGGTATTTGCGCAACAAATTGGAGCTGCTCATCGACAAGACGTCGGAGCAACAGTCAGGCATAGTTATCACTATTCACGACACAAACGTCAGAGGTAGCGACTTGCAAATATCCATAAACAACTTGCTATACATAGAAGCACAGAAAAACAATATTGCCGTCTGCTATGCTAAAGATGGGCAAGCTATAGTAGCCGAACTGCACACCACGCTATCTTCTGCTCTCAACGATTTGCAAGAGTATAAAAACATATTCCAATGTCATCGCTCGTTTGCGGTGAACGTAAACAACATTTTGTCGGCGCAAGGCAATTCGAATGGCTATCAACTTACGTTTGAAAATTGCCACACTGTTGTGCCAGTTTCTCGTACATACGTACCCAAACTTCGCTCATACATAGCGTAGTCATTCGTCATCATTTCGTAGCATTTCGTCCGCCGAAATAGTTATCCGTCAGCCATTTTAGTCGTATGTCATAGCTATTTGGTAGTGCAAAATTTCATGTCTGTCTTTGCAGCATGAAACATTTGACGATACATACAATCGCGCTACTTATGTGCGCATGCAAAATTTCGGCGCAGACGCTCATCTCGGGCGTAGTCACCGACGATCGCGGTCCTCTTGTGGGCGCTAACGTATTTATAGTAGGAACTATCGATGGCGCTCTCTCAGATTCCACCGGACACTTCTCTTTTCATACAGACAAAACTGGCGAAATGACCCTACGCGCGTCATTTGTTGGTTATGAAGATTTTACGCTGACAGCTACAAGCCTTAGCAATATAAATATACGTATGCACGAACGCCCCACCTCGATAGACGAAGTGGTGGTGGCTGCGAGCAACTATAGTTTTGGCAAGAGCGACAACTTCAAAACTATGGATGCACTCGATGTGGTGCTGGCAGGCAATTCGTGTGGCGACATTGTGGCTGCGCTACAGACGTTGCCTGGCACGCAAAAGGTTGGCGAGGACAATAAGTTATATGTACGCGGCGGCGAAAGTGATGAATGTCAGACGTTTGTGAATGGCATGCATGTACTCGAGCCATACACGGCTAACGTAAATAATAATGGCTCTCGTGGTCGTTTCTCTCCATTTTTATTCAAAGGCATCAATTTCTCGCTTGGCGGCTACAACGGCGAATATGGACAAGCGCTCTCGGCCGTGCTGCCAATGGAGACAAAAGATGTGGCAGAAAGCGACAAATTTGGGGTCAGTGCATCGCTTGTAGACTGGAATGCAGGCGGCACAAAGTCGTTCGAAAATAGCAGTCTCTCATTCAATGCCGACTACACAAGCTTGGGCCTCTACAACGCTATTTTCCCCGACCGCTGCTCGTGGACTCGTCCCTATGGCAAGCTGTCGGGCGAAGCGCAATACAAAGCCGAACTGTCGCAGACGAGCGTAGCAAAGGCATACGTAGGCTACGACTTCACCACGGTGGGACAACAAATCGACGAGAGAGCTCTCTCACTCAACGAGCATAATATTTATGCTAATGCTACGTTCAAAAGCAACATTGGCAAGGGATGTAACATATTTATGGGCATTGCCAACTCGTCGATTATTAGCAATATTGATGATGCATTGACCGCTGGTGACCACTATCACAATCGACGCAACGAAATACATATAAAGGCAGAACTTCGTAAGTTGTTTTCTCCCGCACTGAAGATGTCTGTTGGCGCAGAAGAGTATATACGAAACAGCACAAAACGCTATGACCAAAGCTGTTACGAACTCCAATACAACCTAACGGCAGCTCATATTGATGCTCAAATACGCATTGCGCCAAAGTTGTTCTTGACACTTGCCACACGCGCCGAGAACACAAGCTACGACCATCGTTGGTTGCTGATGCCTCGCACGACGCTTAGTTTCGTACATAGCAAGCAGTTCCAAATTTCGGCTATGATTGGCAGATATAGTCAAACTGCCGCCGACGACTACATAGCCCAAAGCGATTGTCGATTATCGCAAAGCACTGCTAATCATACAATTATTAGTTTGCAATACAGTCATAACAAAACTCTTTTACGCATCGAGCCATACTATAAAAAATATAGCCGACTGCCACTCCTTGTTGATAATACGTATGAAAACAATGGCTACGGAACGAGCCACGGCATCGACTTTTTTGCCGAAAACCATTCTTTGGCGGAGAACCTCATCACCACGCTATCCTACTCGTTCAATCAATCCAAGCGCCTCTACCTCGACTACGATGCACCTCGCACGCCAAGTTACGCGTCGCGGCACAACGTACGTATGACAGCAAAATATAGCTTGGGCAAAATAATCCTCGGCTTGGCCGACTCGTTTGCTACAGGACGTCAAACGGCTACGAGAACTACGCCGAACTACAACAGCCTCGATGCCAATATCACCGTGCTCGTAAATCCTAAGATTATCGTCTATTCGTCTATTAGCAACATCCTTGGCCGTACAAATATTTATGGCTACGATACTGATAATGCGCCTGTTACTTCCACTCGCGACCGTTTTTTCTACATAGGAATATTTGTTTCACTCATAAATAATAAAGCTTATGACATCTCAAATTTCTAAACTCGTCTTCATTGCCTTCTTCGCAATGTGTGCAATTAGCATCAGTGCGCAACAGCCTCAGATGCAAGCTCTTATCGGACAATCGCTTAGCAAATTGCAGCAGCCGTCACCCGAGAATTTTCTCAACTGTGTGGCTGAACTCAAGCGCGTCGACGCAATGTTTCCCGACAGCATTCAGCCCAAATATCAAATGGCGCTGCAAAGTCTGAATTTCGCGATTATGAATCCCGCAGCCGAACCCACAGAGGCGCTGCTCGCCGATGCTGAACAAACCATCAACAAAATGGAGAGTATGACCGCGGACCAATCGGACCTTTGCACATTACGCGGATACCTATACATGGTGCGCATTGTGCAAAATCCGGCTCAAAACGGAAGGCTCTACTACCTCGATGTGATGCAAAACTTCGAGAAAGCCATTCGCTTGAATCCAAACAACATCGTAGCCAAACAGCTACAGCAAAAATTCTTCGAGGGCATGAAGCAAGCATCAGAGTAATACCTCGGTATGTTTGTTACGCATAACACGTAAATAACTAAAAAGCGTTGCATGTTAAAATAAATTAACTGATATTTGCGGCATCAAAAAAAGAAAAACAAGAATGACATCAATGAACAAAATATGGTGGTGGCGTAAGTCTTATTTCCAATCTCGGAGATGAGGTTTATTGACATTCCCATTGTTCAGTAAAATACAGAGCCCTACCGAGATTGCTTGGTAGGGCTCTCTTTTTTAGCATAAACATCGATTAATACATAACAATGAATATGAAATATAAATACAAAACCGAAGCAAAATCGATACTTGGCGACTTGTATACGCCCGTAAGTATATATATGCGACTGCGCGACCAATACACATGCAGCGCGCTGATGGAGAGTTCGGACTATCATAGCGGCGAAAATTCGCGTTCGTACATAGGCATTCACCCAATTGCGCAAGTGGCAATCTCGCACGGCAAAGCAATTCTCGATTTTCCCGATAACAAGACCGTTACGCACGAAATCTCAAATACTTATGGCACCGACGATGCTATAAACGAGTTCCTCCATTCGTTTGATATTGAGGGCAATGGCGAGCACTGCGGACTGTTTGGCTACACTTCGTTCAACGCCGTGCGCTACTTCGAAAATATCGCGGTGAAGGACGAGACGCAAGAGCGCAACGATGCTCCCGACGTTTTGTACGTACTCTTCAAATCGATTATCGCGTTCGACCATTTCAAAAACCAGATGCAGATTATAAATCTGATTGGCGAAGGCGAAACGAGCGAGATTGACACCATAGAGAAACTTATGAATCGCAGCAATATTCCTGCATACGACTTCCACCCCGTGGGCGACACCACAAGTCCGCTGACCGACGAGCAACACAAAGCCAACATACGCAAAGGCATAGCACACTGCTTACGTGGCGACGTCTTCCAGATTGTGCTTTCGCGCCGCTTTGTGCAGCACTTCGAGGGCGACGATTTCAAACTCTACCGCGCTCTGCGTAGCATCAACCCGTCGCCATACCTATTCTATTTCGATATGGGCGGCTTCCGCATCTTCGGCTCATCGCCCGAGACACACTGCCGCATAGATGGCCGCGAGCGCAAGGCATACATCGACCCGATTGCTGGAACAACCAAGCGCACCGGCGACCCCGAGCAGGACGCCAAGAATGCTCAATACCTACGCAACGACCCCAAGGAGAACGCCGAACACGTCATGCTTGTCGACCTTGCTCGCAACGACCTTAGTCGCAACTGCCACGGTGTGAAGGTAGATTTCTATAAAGATATGCAATACTACAGCCACGTCATTCACCTTGTGAGCCGCGTGAGTGGGCAACTCGACGAGGATGCCGACCCAATAAAGACGCTCATCGACACGTTTCCTGCAGGAACACTCTCTGGTGCGCCAAAGGTTCGCGCCATGCAGCTGATTTCGGAGATTGAGCCTCACAACCGTGGTGCATATGGCGGCTGCATAGGTATGATTGGCTTCGACGGCTCACTAAATCAGGCTATTACCATACGTACGTTCGTAAGCAGAAACAACGAATTGTGGTTTCAGGCGGGAGGCGGCATAGTGGCTAAGAGCAACGAAGACTACGAACTCCAAGAGGTGAACAACAAACTCGGTGCACTGCGCAAGGCAATATTTATGGCCGAGAAGATGTAATATATAACACGTTGATATTTACAGTATTATGAAACTTGTAATAGTAGATAATTACGACTCGTTTACATATAATCTTTCGCACTTACTGAAAGAACTTGGCGCAGATGTTACCGTTGTGCGCAACGACCAATTTGAACTTCCCGACCTCGAGAAGTTCGACAAAATTGTACTCTCGCCAGGTCCGGGCATTCCGTCGGAGGCTGGACTGCTGCTGAAGGTCATAGATACGTATAAAGACAAAAAACCTATTCTGGGCGTTTGCCTTGGACATCAGGCGATTGGCGAATACTTTGGCGCAAAGCTCACGAATCTATCCGATGTTTATCACGGTGTGCAGACGCCCGCGCAAATCGTTGTAGATGACTACATATTCAGCACTCTGCCGCGCGAAATTCAGGTTGGGCGTTACCACTCGTGGGTTGTAGATAAGGCGAATGTGCCCGCGTGCCTTGAGGTTACCGCCGTCAGTCTCGATGGCAATATTATGGCGCTGCGCCACACGTCGCTCGACATTCGCGGCATTCAGTTTCACCCCGAATCGGTGCTCACGCCCGACGGGAAGACCATCATAAGTAATTTTATAAACAACTAAATACCAATTTACTATGTCTATAATTATGAAAGACATCCTCGCTCGAATGCTCAGCCAGCAGGAGTTCACACGCGAGGAGACGAAGGAAGTGCTGATAGCCATAACCAAAGAGGAAGTTCCTAACGAACAGATAACCGCATTTTTGACTGGCTTGCAGATGCGCGGCATCACGGTTGACGAGCTTCTCGGCTTCCGCGACGGCATTCTCGAAACGGGCGTTCCGGCTACTCTCGATGCCGAAAAATATATCGACATCGTTGGCACTGGCGGCGACCAAAAGAACACGTTCAACATCTCTACTTGCGCGTGCTTCGTTGTGGCAGGTGCTGGCTATAAGGTAGTTAAGCATGGTAATTATGCAGCAACATCGGTTAGCGGCGCATCGAACGTGATTGAAGAGCATGGCGTAAAATTCACCAACGACCGCGAAAAACTTCAGCGCTCGCTCGATGGAGCTAACATCGCATACCTACACGCGCCGCTCTTCGCCCGCGCAATGAAGTTCGTAGCGCCAATTCGTAAGGCCTTGCAATTCCCAACCTGCTTCAATTTGCTCGGTCCGATTGTCAATCCATCGCTACCGAAATGCCAACTTTTGGGCGTGGCAAACCTCAACCAGATGCGTCTTTATAATGCTGTATACCAAAAACTTGGCATAGATTATTGCATAGAGACGAGCATAGATGGCTACGACGAGATTTCGCTCACTGGCGACTTCAAGATTACCAATAATAGATACGAAAAGATTTTCAAGCCAAGCGACATAAAACTCAACATCGCCGATGCGAAGAACCTCGAAGGCGGCAGAACGAAAGAGGAGGCAGTGAAGCTTTTCGACGCCGTACTCGAAGGCACGTCAAAAATCGACCACAAAGAGGTGGTGCTTGCCAACTCGGCTTTCGCCATTCAGACGCTCGACCCAGGCAAGGACATCTTGGAGTGTGTTGATATTGCACGCGAATCGCTCGAAAGCAAGAAGGCTCTCGGCGCATTCAAGAAGTTTATCGAACTCAATTCGTAGGGCATAAATATTTATGAATTACCTCGAAAAAATAGTTGCTCGAAAGCGCGAGATAGTTGCTGAACTCAAGCGCACGCAGCCCATTTCAATGCTCGAACGCCAACTCGGCGATGCGCCCAAAGCACTGCCATTTGCACAAAGCATACGCAGGCGCAACGGCATAATAGCTGAGTTCAAACGCCAATCGCCGTCGAAGGGGCTCATACATACGGGCAACATAACGCCCAAGGATGTTGTGCCACAATACGAGCAAGCGGGCGTGAGCGCCATATCGTGTCTCACCGACACCGACTTTTTTGGCGGTACGTTGGCAGATCTCCGCGAAGCCGTTGCATCGGTGAACATCCCAGTGCTGAGGAAAGATTTCGTCATCGACGAGTATCAAATTGTGGAGGCGCGCGCCAATGGTGCTTCTGCCATTCTGCTCATTGCCGCCATACTTACGCGCGAAGAAGTGAAACGTTTTGCGAGCCTCGCCAAAAGCCTCGGCATGGAAGTGCTGCTGGAACTCCACGGCGAAGACGAGACGGATTATGTTACAGATGGCGTGACGGTGGCTGGCATAAATAACCGCGATTTGCGTACTTTCGAAGTCGACATCGAGCGCTCCATCAGAGTTAGCCACCTCTTGCCTAAGGAGATGCCACGAATCTCGGAAAGCGGCATACGTACCATCGATGAAATGATACACCTACGCAGCGAAGGGTTCGATGGTTTCTTGATTGGCGAGACGTTCATGAAGAGCGAAAATCCTGGGGCAACGTGCATCGATTTCTGCAATAAATATTCAATAGCATGGAAAAACGCAGTCAAGTAAAAATCAAAATTTGCGGCATGACCGACATCGACAACATCTGCCGCATACTCTTTCTTGAGCCCGACTACATAGGCTTCATCTTCTATCCCAAATCGCCGCGCTACGTGGTGGGCAAAGTGAAGCCCGATATGCTGAGCATCATTCCGTCGCGCGTACATAGAGTGGGTGTGTTTGTAAATAGCACCGAAACGGAGATTCGTCAAGTGGCAGCAACCTACGGACTGCAAACCATTCAACTGCACGGCAACGAGAAACCCGAGCTCTGCCACGCGCTGCGCGAATCGGGTTTCGAGGTTATAAAGGCCTTCAGCATCGAGGACGAGCACGACTTCGAACACATCTGGGCGTATGAAGATTTTGTCGATTACTACCTTTTCGACACCAAAACACCCAGTTATGGCGGCTCGGGCAAAGAGTTCGACTGGCAACTGATACTGCGTCAACCATTGCGAAAGCCTTGGTTTCTCTCGGGCGGCATAAATATCGATAATATAAATATGGCTGCTCAAAGCGGCGCTTACTGCATCGACCTCAACAGTCGATTCGAATCGGCGCCAGGAATAAAAGATTACGAGTTGCTCAACAAAGCGCTCGGTAAAATCAGATAATCATAGCAACAAATAACTACTTATAACATAACCCAATGGGAAAATATTCTGTAAGCGAAAATGGTATGTATGGCCACTTCGGTGGAGCGTGGGTTCCCGAAATGCTCTACCCTAACGTGGAGAATTTGCGGCAGAACTACCTAAAAATTCTGGCGTCCGATGAATTTCAGAAGCTATTCACTCAGTTGATGAAAGATTATGTTGGCCGCCCAACGCCGCTGACATACGCCGAAAAACTTTCCAATATATACGGAACAAATATCTACCTAAAGCGCGAGGACTTGGCTCACACCGGTGCGCACAAAATCAACAACGCTATCGGCCAAGTAATTATGGCTAAGATGCTTGGCAAAACGCGCATCATTGCTGAGACGGGCGCTGGTCAGCATGGCGTGGCTACGGCTACGGCATGCGCACTGCTCGACGTGAAGTGCCAAGTATATATGGGCGCTCTCGACATTGAACGCCAAGCGCCTAACGTAGCTCGTATGCGTATGCTCGGCGCCGAGGTGGTGCCTGCTACAAGCGGCAACTGCACTCTGAAAGATGCCACCAACGAAGCCCTGCGCGACTGGATTTCGAACCCAGAGGACACATTCTACGTCATAGGCTCGGTTGTTGGTCCGCACCCCTACCCCGACCTCGTGGCGCGCCTGCAGAGCATCATAAGTAAAGAGATGCGCGAACAGCTCAAGGAGCACACCGGACGCGAACTCCCCGACTACGTGATAGCTTGCATTGGCGGCGGAAGCAACGCGGCTGGCTCGTTCTACAACTTCCTCGACGATGAGAGCGTCAAACTCATTGCTGTGGAGGCTGGCGGACTTGGTCTCGACAGTGGAGAGACGGCAGCCAGCATAGCGCGAGGTACTGAAGGCATCATTCACGGCAGCCGCACCATGCTTATGCAAACCGATGATGGACAGATAATTGAGCCATATTCTATTTCGGCTGGACTCGACTATCCGGGCGTTGGCCCGCTGCACGCATACCTTGCTCATTGCGGACGCGAAACGGTGCTCTCGGCTACCGACGACGAAGCTCTCGCTGCAGCTCGCCTCATAACTATGAAGGAGGGCATCATTCCGGCGCTCGAATCGTCGCACGCTTTGGCGGCACTGCCAAAACTCAAGTTCAAGAAGGACGACAATGTCGTTGTGACCATCTCGGGCCGTGGCGATAAGGATATGGCTACTTATTTGAAACGTTTTTTTGATAAATAAGCGATGAACAGAATCGACGATATATTCAGCAAGAAAGATGGATTGCTATCTATCTATTTTACAGCAGGATACCCCAACCTCAACGACACCATGACGGTGCTCAACGCGTTGCAAAAAGCGGGCGTGGACTTCGTGGAGATAGGTATGCCATTTTCCGACCCTTTGGCAGACGGCCCAGTGATACAACGCGCCAGCCTCGACGCACTCAACAATGGTATGACGCTCCACGTACTTATGCAGCAGCTCAAAGACATGCGCAAGACCATAACTATGCCCGTGACGCTGATGGGCTACATAAATCCTATTATGCACTATGGCGTTGAAAATTTCCTCCGCGATGCTGCCGAGCGTGGCGTGAATGCGCTCATCGTGCCCGACCTCCCGTGGCAAGAGTACCTCGATAACTACAAGGCGCTGTTCGAAAAATACGGATTGCACAACATTCCGCTCATAGCTCCACAGACGCCCGATGACCGCATGAAGTTCCTCGACGACAATGCCGATGGTTTTATTTATATGGTAGCTTCGGCTGGTATAACGGGCAACATCAAAACAAGCGAAGATTATCGCAGCCGCTACTTCGACCACGTGGCTTCGCTCGGACTGAAAAACAAACGCATGATTGGCTTCGGCGTGAAGAACAACGAGGGTTTCCGCCACGCTTGCGCTCATGCTTCGGGCGCCATAATAGGTACGGCGTTCGTCAACCACATAAAAGAGCACGGCATCAGCGAAGAGTCGATAAAGGCTTTTGTTGATGGCATCCGGAAAGGGTAAATTGAAAATTGAAAGTTGAAAATTTGGGCTGCTCTTCGGAGCGGCCTTTTTTGTGATGGTATGTAGAGACGCGGCGCGCAACGTCTCTAAATACAAGTATGTCGGAAATTTTCATTCAATCGTGAAAATGATTTTTTGCACGATGTCGGAAATTTTCAACGAGTCGTGAAAACGGATTTTTGCACAGTGCGAAAAATTCATTGTTATGACTAAATGGGAGTTTCTGACGCTCAGCAACCCCCAACTCATCGTGAAAACGCATATCTGACGCTCAGAAACTCCCAACTCATCGTGAAAATGCATATCTGACGCTCAGAAACTGCCATTCAATCGTGAAAATGCATATCTGACGCTCAGAAACTGCCATTCAATCGTGAAAACATAGTTTCTGACGCTCAGCTACCCTCATTCAATCGTGAAAATGCTTTTTCGCACGCTCAGAAACCTTCATTGAATGATGAAATCAAACTTCTGCCATCTCAGCAGGGTTATGGTATACTTGCAAAATAGGCGCATCGAGTGCAATTTCTATGGAAACGAGAGTCTCTATAGTGAAATTATGAGTTCCCCGCATCCATTTACTTATTTCTGCTTCGCTCTTGCCTAATCTGGCTGCCAAATCTTTTTGTCGTAACCCCTTCTCCTCAAGAATATCACTTATTCTATCTACTATACGAAAAGATAAATCAACCGATTCACGGACCTTTGGATTTACATGTTTCCTCCGGTCTTCTAATATTTTACTTCTCATCATTTCTCGAAAAATTTAGGTTGCCAACAATTTCTTTATCTATAACAACTATAGTTCCGTCTTTTATACGAGACGAAATAAATCTACTTGTATCTATAAGCATTTTTACATACGGCGCCAATGTCTCACTCTCTTCCCATCGTTTAGCATCTTTCACTCCGCCATTACCAAAGATGAGTATTTTATCAGATAGACGCAGACAATACAACCTAATCTTATTACCTACGTCAATTGGAATTACACCAACGCCATCGCCATACCTACCTTCGGGACGAAAGTAACGAGCTAACGCCCCGCGTTCTGCTATGTGGTCAAGCCAAGATATAATAACATCAACCTCTGCATCATATTCACAGCCTTCAGGGAATTTCTCGAAGAACGATTCCAATTCTGTCAATTCCGCACCTTTCATACGAATACTATAAAAGTTGACCTTTTCGTATTCTTCAAGAAGTTCTATGCTATACTCTTGCTTCATTCTTAACTTATAAGTTATATTGCAAATATATATCTATGATTATAAAACGCGCACGCAATTAGCTCAAAAGATAATCCACAGTCATTATAACAATCGGATTCGAGGAAATTTCAAATTCGCTTCAAGAAGCGATAAATATTCAGCACGAAGGCAACCGATACAAATCGTCTTCGCAAAGGATCTCTTCGCTATCGAGCATTCGGCGGAGGACTGTCTTTAGTCGCTTGCTATTGACGGGCTCAAGGCGTTTTAGAAGTTCATCGTATGTAAGCGGCTCGGTGAGTGTGGCGCGAAGTTTATCGTATATATACTCCTCATTATTAGACTGTTTTGCGCGCTCAATACATACGTCGCATTGACCGCACGGTTCCGATTCGAGTTGACCGAAATATGCCAAAAGCTGCTGGCTTCGGCATTTACTTGTCTGTAGGTAGTTAATTACACTCTCGCTGCGTCGGCGGGCGGTCTCGAGGCGATATTCGTAAACATCTTTAGGAAAATGTATGAAACGATCCTCTACCCTATTCTGCCGCAAGCCCACCACCGTGGCGTGTTTGCGTGGGTTGTAGCTAACCACACCAAGGCGCGCAAGCATCTTCAGATCTTCGTAGACCTTCTGGCGAGTTGTCTCGGCAATGCGCGCAATACGTTTCTCGTCAATAATGGCATATTCGACGAAAAGACCAGTGTAGAGACGCAGAGAAGCCTTTATGGTATCGTCGAGGGCGGGGTATGAGCGCTCTATGTCGTAGAGGCGGTCGCGGTCGACGGTGAACATCAGTCGCGAAGGCAGGTCGGTGTCGGCGTTGTATTCTAAGTAGCCAGCATTATCGAGCAAGTCGAATGCGTAGTGGACGTTGTTGAGCGAATAGTGGAACTTGGCGCAGAAATCGCCAACGTCGAACATCGTAGAGTAGCCGCCGCCCTCGCCCACGCCAATGACGCAGCGGTTACAAAACGAGTTGTAAATCTTCTTTATCTCGTCGATGGGCGGAAAACTATTCGTCACATTGCGGCGGAGTTTGGGCGGATCGCCAGAATTCCAGAGAAAAACGGCGTACGACTTCTTGCCATCGCGACCAGCACGACCAGCCTCCTGAAAATAGGCTTCGAGGCTATCGGGCGCGTCCATGTGAATCACTACGCGCACATCGGGCTTGTCGATGCCCATGCCAAAGGCATTCGTACATACTATGACACGCGTCTTGCCCTCGGTCCAGCTAAGTTGTCGACGGTCCTTCTCGTCGGCGGAGAGTCCAGCGTGGAAATAGTCGGCATTTATATCCTGCGAGACGAGGAACTCCGACAGTTCGCGCGTACGGCGGCGGTTGCGTACATATACAATAGCGCTACCCTGCACACTATTGAGAATATGCACCATCTGCTGCTCCTTTTCGTCGCAGTGGCGCACAATGTAGGCGATGTTTGGTCGCGCAAAACTCTTCGTGAAAAGGTTCGGCTTGCGAAAGTTCAGCCGCGCCATAATATCGTTAGCCACATCGGGCGTAGCGGTGGCCGTGAGCGCCAAGACGGGCACATTGGGCAGATATTCTCGAATTTGGGCAATAGCAAAGTACGACGGGCGAAAATCGTAGCCCCACTGCGATATGCAATGCGCCTCGTCCACCACGAGCATACCCACCTTCATGTAAGCAAGTTTCTCCTTGAAAAAGTCCGTCGAGAGGCGTTCGGGCGATAGGTATAGGAATTTGCACGCGCCATAAATACAATTATCCATAGCCACGTTCATCTGATCGAACGTCATGCCCGTGTAGAGCGCGGCAGCCGATATTCCTCGACGTCGCAAGCCCATCACTTGGTCCTTCATGAGCGCAATGAGCGGAGTAACCACAATACATACGCCGTCGATGGTGAGCGCAGGCACTTGAAATGTTATGGATTTGCCGCCGCCCGTAGGCATAAGCCCCAGCGTATCGCGACCTTCGCCAATAGATTTTATGATTTCGGGCTGAAGCGGGCGAAATGCGTCGTAGCCCCAATATTGCTTAAGTATTTGCAGGTATTTCTCCATTGCGAAATCTACTTTCGAGCCCCTCCCGAAGGCCGCGGTCTGTTAGGCGAAGCAGTCATCGAGCGACAGGTAAGTATTATGGACGAATGCATATTTCCCTCATCGTCTTGCTGCCCAATGATTACGTACATATCTTTCTTGTTCGACGAGCCAAAAGCCTGACGCACCTCCACATGATTGTAGAACGCGTCATAATCCTCCACATCGATACTATAGTAATTCGACGAGTACTTATTCAGCTTGAGAATTTGCAGATATAGCCTAATCTGATAGCAATCTATTTCGATGTATTTATCTGTAATATACATCATTCCGTCGGCGGGCAAAGCCTTGTCCATAGCCCATGTACTCTGACGATATTTGAGAATTTTCCAGCACTCCACTTGCGCTGCATCCGCACGTTTTTGCGCGAAAGCACACACAGAATTCATAACTATGAACAGCGCCATAACTATGAAAACTCTTATTCGTGATGGAGTGATTGTCATAGCACAAAAAAGACTCTTTCACGCAAGATAGGAAAAATATTGCGGAAAGGTCTATGTATATGTATGGCGCACCACGACGTATTATTATATATCTCCTACTTTATAATCACCAACGTAGCGCCATAGCCATATTCGCGGAACGAGGCATCTTGATACGTATGTTGCTTGTATTTACGATCGAGTTCGCGGCGGAGTTCGGTTTTTAGGCGACCGTTACCTACACCATGTATAAATACTATGCGGCGTCCGTGATTGTTGGCGTTGGCATCCATCGTGCGACGAAACGTATCGAGCTGCACCTCGAGCATCTCGCCATTCGACATGCCCGCCGTGGTCTCGAGTATCTGATTAATATGTAAATCTACTTCGAGCGTATCGTTCTTCGGCTTCGACGATTTCGATTGTGGCTTAGGTGCTGCAATGGGCTTAGCTTCAGCCAATTCGTGCGTAGAGATATTCTGTAGCTGCGCCATCTTCACGTCGAATTCGTCCTTTATAATAGGTATGATTATGGCGCGGTCGTCGGTGTAGTCGTTGGTTTGGTAGCTGCCATCGCGCACGAGGCGAGCCGACCGCATGACAACCTCCTCGCAGAAAGGCGGCAGCGGCACAAATACACCCGAACGGCGGAAAAGTAGCAACTGAATGGTCCATTTGCGACCATCGAGAGCGCGCGGGTCGAGACGTTTGAGTTCTATCTGCGTATTGGGCTCAAGCGTGCCATGCGACACCAGCGTAACATTCTCGCTATCGACCTGCTGCATAATAGTAAAAAATGCATACAGATTACTATCGTTTATAGCATGGAGGCGCACAAAACCCGAGTTGCCATCTTGCGTAAAAGCCACAGCAAAGCGCGGATTGTTCTCGTCGGCAGCATCGGGCGAGAAATCGAAGTCGGGCTCTTCCTCGATGGGTTGTTGCTCGTTGCGGCGCTCTTCGGTCTTGCGCTGCTGCTCTTGAGTCTTTTGCGCCGAATGCTCTTCCACCACAACCACTTGCGATTGCGTGGTAGGAATCTCAAAGCCATCTTCGTCTTCCACAAAAACCAACGTGCCTTCTATGCGCGTAACTATGCCACCGCCCTCTTCGTTGAGGAACCTAACTTTGTCGCCTACTTGAACTTTCATGTCATTATTAATTTATGTATACGTATGCAAAAGTACGTCAGAAAGCCTCGCTCGTGCAATTTTGGTTTTGCTTTATTTAGAGGATATTATAAATTTGGGTAAAAACTGACCAAAAGAAACCTCGTACTATTGTCGAAAATACCTATTGAATATGGAACAAGATTTGACAGCCAAGCTGAAGCAATTTTTTGGATTCGATACTTTCAAAGGGAACCAAGAAGCCATCATTCGCAACATTCTCGACGGCAAAGACACATTTGTACTTATGCCTACTGGCGGTGGCAAATCGCTATGCTATCAGTTGCCTGCATTGATAGGCGATGGCGTAGCTATTGTCATCTCTCCGCTCATAGCCTTGATGAAGAATCAAGTAGATGCACTGCGAGGCTACAGCACCAACGACAACATTGCCCACTTCCTCAACTCGTCGCTCAACAAGCAAGCCATTCAAGAGGTGAAAGACGACGTGATGAGCGGACAGACGAAGTTGCTCTACGTAGCTCCCGAATCGCTCACCAAAGCCGAGAATGTTGACTTCTTGCGCAAAGTGAAAATCTCGTTCTATGCTGTCGACGAAGCACACTGTATTTCGGAATGGGGACACGACTTCCGACCTGAATATCGCCGCATTCGTCCAATCATCGACGAGATTGGCAAAGCGCCCGTCATTGCTCTCACCGCTACGGCTACGCCCAAAGTGCAGCAAGACATTCAGAAGAGCCTCGGCATGACCAAAGCCACGGTGTTCAAATCGTCGTTCAACCGTCCAAATCTCTACTACGAGGTACGCCCCAAAGTGAACGCTACCAAGGAGATAGTACATATACTGCAAAACAATCCGGGCAAATCGGCCATCGTATACTGCCTAAGCCGCAAAAAGGTAGAAGAGATGGCGCAGACGCTGATAGTGAATGGCATAAAAGCCGCTCCATATCACGCCGGACTCGATGCTGCCACTCGCGCTGCCAACCAAGATAAGTTCCTTATGGAAGAGGTAGATGTGGTATGCGCCACCATTGCTTTTGGTATGGGTATCGACAAACCCGATGTACGTTTCGTAATACACTACGATATACCTAAGAGCCTCGAAGGTTACTATCAGGAGACCGGTCGCGCAGGACGTGATGGTGGCGAAGGTCGATGCATAGCTTTCTATAGTTATAAGGATATAAAGAAGCTCGAAAACTTCATGGAAGGCAAGCCAATCAGCGAACAAGAGATTGGTCGTCAGCTAATTAACGAGACGCTTGCATACGTAGAGAGTGGCGACTGCCGACGCAGAACGTTGCTGAAATATTTTGGCGAAGAGTACACCGAAACCAACTGCGGCGCGTGCGACAACTGCAAACAGCCCAAAGAGCGCTTCAACGCTCAAGATTCTATGCTCAAGATTATCTCCGTTATGAGCGAGATAAACGGTCGTTTCAAAACCGACGATGTGGTTAGCTTCTTGATAGGCAAGACGAATAAAAACATAGAGACTTACAACAAACACGAACTCTTTGGCTGCGGCAAGGATAAAGATGAGCGTTTCTGGACCTCCGTTGTGCGCCAAGCTATCGTGCAAGGATACATAATAAAAGGTATAGAAAATTACGGCGTGCTGAAACTTTCGGATAAGGCTCTTGCCTACGAAAAACACCCGCAGCAGCTGATGTTCACCCTCGACCGCGACTATTCTAATGCCACCGACGACGAAGCCGCAGCAGGTGGCGCAGCATTGGACGATGAGCTCTTCGGCATGTTGAAGTCGCTGCGCAAAGACGTTGGTGCCAAGATGCACGTGCCACCCTACGCCGTATTCTCCGATGCAGCATTGGAGGCAATGTCGACGTATTACCCTATCACCATAGAAGAGTTGCAAGCCAACATTCCTGGCGTGGGCGAAGGCAAAGCGAAAAAGTTTGGTCAGCCATTTGTGGAACTCATTGCGCGCCATGTAGAGCAAAACGAGATTGAACGCCCAATGGGTGGCACGGTGAAATCTCTCGGAAACGAGAACGCTCAAGACAAGATTGAGATAATTACCGCCACCGACCGCAAACGAAATCTCCGCGAACTTGCCGACAACAAAAATATCGAGTTCGATGAACTGCTAAAGAAGATGGAGTCGATTGTGTATAATGGTACCAAGCTGAATATCAAATACTTCATCGACGAAGAACTTGACGAAGACGAGTTCGACGACATCTTTGAATACTTCAAAGAGGCCGACACCGACGACATAAAAACAGCGTTGAAAGAGCTCGGCGAAGATGATTATCCCGAAGAACATATTCGTTTGGTAAGAATACATTTCATATCTACAATAGGTAACTAATTAATTATAAACGCGATAACGCAGGTTGCTCAATAAAACTTTCTGTGAGTATCTTTGCGCCGTTTTTGGAGACATTTTCAACAACAATAAATAGAAGGACCGATGAAAAAAATTTTGCTTGCTTTGCTACTCACATGCACGCTTAGCGCAGGGGCACAAATAAAGAAATTTGATATGCTCACGGTGTTCGAGCAGCGTTTCGACCTGAAAGCAACTAAAATAAATATCGATGGACAGTTCTGTCACATCGTAATCAACCCATCAACCGACGGACACAGCATACTCGTAGGCAAACTCGAAGCCATGGAAAAGAGCGACGACTACAAGGTTATTGTAGACGAAGCCAATGGCGTTACCAACATCTCCGTTTCGGTATCTACGGCAGCCAAATCGTCGTTTGCTGGAGAATTGACACTTGCCGTTTCGCCTAACGTAGCGGTAGAGGTGAAAACCGAATCGGGTTATGTAGATATTGTAGACGTAAAAGTTGCCGACATCAGCGTGAAGAGCAACAGCGGCAAGATACGTACGTCGGGCGTAGATGGCAAACTGAACCTCGCTACACGCAGCGGTGAAGTGACGCTCAAAAACCTGAAGGGCGACACCAGCGTAGAGACTGCAAGCGGCACTATAACAGCCAACAATATTGAAGGCTCGCTCAGCTGTGAGACTATCAGCGGATTGATAACCACAACGAATGTGAATGGTTCGTTGAAAAGCAAATCTACATCGGGCAATCAGGATATAAATATCGTCAGAGGCGATTTGAATCTCGATGTAAGTTCTGGCTCAGCAAAAATCACTGATGTTGAGGGCGTTATAAAAGCAAAAACCTACTCAGGCGCGTTGAGTTTCTTCAAAGTGAAATGCGAGATGCACATAGAGTCGTTCAAGGGACAAATATCTGGAGGTAAGGACATTACGCTGACAGCATCGAGCGACTTTGTAAGCGACCAAGGCAAGATAAACATGCGCCTAACCAATGACAAGAAAGAGTTGACGTTCAAACTTGCTTGCACCGAGAACAAGAAAGCCAACCTTATGGCAAAAGGCACAACCAAGCAGAAGAAACTCAACGAGGGTGATGGTCCGATTGTAATTACAGCCACCACGCGCTCTGCATCAATAGTATTCCAATAGAAATGAGCACGTCGCCAACGGACAATCTTTTGCAATGCGGCACCGTGGTTAAGCTCCACGGCACTCAAGGAGAGATAATAGTAAGAGCCGACGATGGTTTTACTATTGACTTTCTCGACCGTCATTTCATACATATAGAGATAGACAGCGCGCCAGTGCCGTTCGAGGTGGATATGTTTCGCGCCAAGAGCGATATGGAGAGCATAGTTAAGCTCAACCTCGTTCCGTCGCAAGAATATGCGCGCCGACTGCTTGGTCAACGCGTATACATCGACCGCAGCGAGGCACAAACAAATTCTGCCGACGATGCCGATAGCGACGATATGGCTGTTGGACTGCTCGTTGGCTACGAAGCTTCCGACGTAGACGAAGGTCTGCTTGGCAAGATTGTCTCTATTGATAATATGAATGGTGTGAATCCGCTCTTCGTCATTGAGCGACCCAACGGGCGTGAACTTCTCATACCTATAACGGAGGACCTCATAAATAGCATCGACCAAGAGCAGCGCAAAATAGAGTTCTGCCTACCCGAAGGTTTGACATCATTAGACGAATAAATTTTATACATATATATACGTACAACAGATAATGGTAACACAAGATCAGATAAAAGATCTCAGCGGGCGTGAGTTAGCGCTAAGGAGGTATCTTTGACATCGACCGTAGAAAAATGGAGCTCGAAGAAGACGAACTAAGAGCCCAAGCCCCCGATTTCTGGAGCGACGCCAAGAAGGCCGAAGCTCACATGAAAAAAGTAAAGAATAACAAACGTTGGATTTCTGGATATGAAGCGGTGCAGAGCTCTGTGGAAGAACTGCAACTTGCCGCCGAAATGCTGAAAGACGGTTCTGCCACCGAAGCAGAACTCGACGCTGCATTTGCCGATGCTTCGAAGCGCGTAGAAGACCTCGAACTCGCCAACATGCTGCAAAAAGAGGAAGACCAGATGAGCGCTGTGCTCAAGATTGTGGCTGGTGCTGGTGGCACCGAGAGTCAGGATTGGGCTTCGCAACTTATGCGTCTCTATCAGCGTTGGGCAGAGAGCAAAGGATATAAGGTAAGTATAGCCAACTTGCAAGATGGCGATGAAGCTGGTATTAAGACTGTTACTATGAACATTGAAGGCGATACCGTATATGGCTATTTGAAGAGTGAGAATGGCGTACATCGTTTGGTGCGTGTGTCGCCATACAATGCGCAAGGTAAGCGCATGACTTCATTTGCGTCGGTTTTCGTCACACCTCTTGTCGACGACACAATAGAGGTGAATGTAGAGCAAGCACGCATCAGTTGGGATACATTCCGAAGCAGTGGTGCGGGTGGCCAAAATGTCAATAAAGTGGAGTCGGGAGTACGACTTCGTTATCAATACAAAGACCCATACACAGGTGCCGAGGAGGAGATTCTCATAGAGAATACCGAGACGCGCGACCAACCCAAAAACCGCGAGAATGCTTTGCGTCAATTGCGTTCCATTCTCTATGAAAAAGAGATGACGCATCGCCGCGAAGAGCAAGCCAAGGTTGAGGCTGGTAAAAAGAAAATCGAATGGGGCTCGCAGATACGTTCTTACGTGTTCGACGATCGTCGCGTGAAAGACCATCGTACAGGTTATCAGACCTCTGATGTGCAAGGCGTGATGGACGGCGACATTGATGGCTTCATAAAAGCATACTTAATGCAATTTGGAGCAGAGTAGGTCAATAACCACAAATAAAGAAAGTGGAGCAGACAACACTCACCGCACCCGGCGGAATAATTCCGGGACATCAGATACTTAGAACCGAGAAGCTTGTCAAGCGATACGGCAGCCGAACAGTAGTGAACGGTCCGTCGATACAAGTGGCGCAGGGCGAGATAGTAGGATTGCTTGGTCCGAACGGCGCGGGCAAGACAACCACGTTCTACATGACCGTGGGACTTATCGAACCTAACGATGGACATATCTACCTAGACGACACCGAGATAACTAAATATCCCGTCTACCGTCGCGCTCAGATTGGCGTGGGCTATTTGGCACAAGAGGCATCTGTATTCCGCACGCTCAGCGTGGAGGACAATATCATGTCGGTGCTCGAGATGACCAAGTTTCCCAAGGCTTACCAGAAGCAACGCCTCGAGGAGCTGATAGCGGAGTTTGGTCTGGGCCACATACGTAAGAGCAAAGGCATACAACTTTCGGGTGGCGAACGTCGCCGAACCGAGATTGCACGCGCATTGGCGATAAACCCAAAGTTCATCATGCTCGACGAACCCTTCGCTGGCGTCGACCCAATTGCGGTTTACGACATTCAGAAAATAGTCTATAAGCTTAAGTACAAGAATATTGGCGTACTTATTTCGGACCACAACGTGGGTGAGACATTGGCAATTTGCGACCGCGCATACATACAAGTGGAAGGTCGACTCTTCCGCGCTGGCACTGCCGAAGAACTTGCCAACGATGCCGAGGTGCGCCGCGTATACTTAGGTAAAGACTTCATCTTGCGCCGCCGCTCGTTTGACGACGATGACGAAATTGAAGCGCACAAAGCTGCCGTTCAACCCGACGACGAAAACGCGCAATAATGCATTTTGTGTACTTTTGCACTCGCATTTAGACATTTATATATACATACGTAAAAAAACAGCCTCTTCGCCCTTTGGCGGACGGCAAAAACATAAATAACCAAAATGGCAATAAACGAACTTTCTGAGCAAGAACAAGGTCGCCGCAACAGCCTTCAAGAGCTATACAAACTCGGCATAAACCCTTATCCAGCAGCACTATACCCAGTAGATGCATACAGCAAAGAGATAAAAGACAACTTCTCGGCCGATGCTCCACAACGCAAAGTGTGCATAGCTGGTCGCATTATGAGCCGCCGCATTATGGGTTCGGCTTCGTTTTTCGAGATAAAAGATAGCCAAGGCCGTATTCAAGTATATATACGCCGCGACGACATCTGCCCAACCGACGACAAAACGCTCTACAACACCGTATTCAAGAAGTTGCTCGACATTGGCGACTTCGTTGGCGTGAAAGGATTCGTTTTTGCGACTCAAACAGGCGAAACGTCGGTTCATTGCGAAGAACTTACGGTGCTTTCTAAGAGCCTACGTCCACTGCCTATCGTGAAGGAGAAAGACGGCGTCCTCTACGATGCCTTCTCCGACCCTGAGCAGCGTTACCTTATGCGCTATGCCGACCTCACCGTGAACGACCCTGTGCGCGACCTATTTACCAAACGCGCTCAGAT
>JAEEGL010136321.1_pt1 | contig 48589 bp, 42 predicted proteins | sample 9134231 | NCBI WGS metagenome assembly JAEEGL01 (sample SAMN16246548, study PRJNA631951) | gut metagenome | biome: gut microbiome; feature: rumen; material: fiber-attached | host: Bos | place: Iran: Karaj | collected 2018-10 | reverse complement strand
CCAGTTTGTCCAGGAAACGGTCTGTGGCATCTACGTACACCAGGTTGGACTTGAGTTCGTCCCGGAATACCCGGATAACCTGCTCGGGCTCGCCCTTCCGGAGCAACCCGTGATTGACGTGCACCGACACCAGCTGCCGGCCCACCGCCTTGATGAGCAGGGCTGCCACAACGGAAGAATCCACGCCACCCGATAGGGCCAGCAGGACCTTCCTGTCTCCTATCCGGGCACGCAGTTCCCGGATTTGTGTGTCGATAAACCGCTGGGCCTGTTCGGCCGTCGTGATGCGCTCCATGTCGGCGGGGCGGACATTGCCGTTGTTACTCATGGCTACTAACTAATAATTGGGGGATTTCTTGGCAATTTGTACGTCGTGCGGATGATTTTCCCGCACCGAAGCGGGGCTGATGCGGATGAAACGCGCCTTGTGCAGCGCATCCAGGTCCCTGGCGCCGCAATAGCCCATGCCGGAGCGGAGACCGCCGACCAGCTGGAAAAGGACATCGGCAACAGGGCCTTTGCAGGGAACGCGGGCAACAACGCCCTCCGGCACCAGCTTTTTGGCGCCTTTCTGGAAATAACGGTCTGCAGAGCCGGCCTTCATGGCGTCGATGGAGCCCATTCCGCGGTATCCCTTCATGCACACGCCGTCCACTTCCTCCACTTCTCCGGGCGCTTCATCGGTGCCGGCGAGCAGCGAACCGCACATGACGCAGTGTGCGCCGGCGGCGAGGGCCTTCACCACATCGCCGGAGTAGCGCAGGCCGCCGTCGGCAATGACCGGAATGCGGTCGCCCGCCACCTCCGCCACTTCGGCAATGGCCGTGAGCTGCGGGACGCCCACCCCCGCCACGATGCGGGTGGTGCAGATGGAACCCGGGCCGATACCCACCTTGAGTCCGTCGGCCCCGGCCTGGATGAGGTCCAGCGCCGCCTCCCGGGTGGCGATATTCCCCACCACCACGTCGAGCGCCGGGAAAGCGGCTTTCACCGCGTGCAGGGCATCCACCACGCCGCAGGAATGCCCGTGCGCGGAATCCAGCACCACGGCATCTACGCCCGCCTCCACCAGAGCGGCCACGCGGGCCGTCAGGTCCGGGGCGATGCCCACGCCGGCCGCCACCCGGAGGCCTTCCGCCTTCACAAGGGCCACCTGGGCCGCCTGGGCGGCGATTTCCATATTCTTATGCAGGACGCCGATGCCCCCGGCCCGGGCCATGGCGATGGCCATGGGAGCTTCCGTCACCGTATCCATGGCGGCGGAGGCGAAGGGAATCTCCACGGGGATGTTGCGGGAAAAACGCCCGCCCAGGGCGACCTCCCGGGGAAGCACTTCCGACCAGGCGGGCTGCAGCAGCACGTCGTCAAAAGTGATTCCGCTGAGTACGATACGGTCTGTCAGGGACATAGTTTACAATTTATTCATTATCTTTGCATCCATGAGGAAGCTTATTTGCATTATGTTCGCGGCGGCGCTGGGTCTTTCCGGCGCCCGCGCCCAGGTCCGCACCTACAACGACAACACCACCAATACCTTCATCTTCGGCCTGGAAAACTATTACTACGGCGTCTCCGGCCAAATGGACTTCCAGGTGGACGGGAAGACCTTCCAGGCTGTGGTTTCCGGCAGTGAAGTGCTGCTGAACGGCTCCGTGCTCAGCTCCGGCAGCGGAAACACCGTCATCGGCATCCACGACTTCACCGGAGACCGGGTGCCGGACCTCGTTGCCGCCCGGAAAAACGGAGACTTGCTCTCCGTAGAGGTCTATGAGTTCACCTCGGGCGAATGGCGCCCCATCGGCCGCCTGAACGCTCCCGGCAAGGAAATCCGCGTGTTCCGCCAGGTGGTTTCCATCCGCGAAGGAGAAGTCCTCCGTTCCTGGACCTGGCACGGCAACCGCTTTGACTTCAAAGCCTCCGACGGTTCCGCAGACCCCAGCACCCGCTAACCCTCCGTCACGTGCATGAGCGCCTTCACCGGCGCAATGTCTTCCAGGCGCCCCCGGCCCGGGAGATCGTCAATCTCACAGAGGAATATGAATTCCTTCACCCGTACGGGATAAGTCTTTCCGCCGATGGTCACCGTCTGGGCGTTCAGCCCCTGTGCCAGGCCGCGGGCCGTGCCGCCGGTGGCCAGAATGTCGTCAAAGAAGGAAATCTCCAGCACACCGTTTTCCGGAACGCCCGCCTCCAGGTCTGAACGGCGGAAGTACACATGGTCCGGGCCATACTCCTTCATGATCTGCACCTGCACCAAATCGCCCTCCGAGAAGGGCAGCTTGCCTTTTTTACGCAGCGGAATCACGTTCTGCACCTTGCCCGGGGCATAGAGCATGGGCGCGGCGAAAAGGAAACCGCGGGCTTCCGGCGCCGCCACGTTGGGGGCGGTGCAGAGGGAGGCGAGTTCGTCCACCAGGGTGCGGAAAACTTCCTTGTCCTGCATCAGCGGGATGATATCCACAAAATTGACGCCCTTGATGGGGAAGTCGGGATAGAACTTTACGTAGTCTTGATAGTTCATTCTATGGTAATTAGGTGGTTGAGCAAGGCGTATACCGTGAGGCCGGCCACGGTTTTGATGCCGGTCTTGCGGGTGATGTTTTTCCGGTGGGTGATGACCGTATAGATGGAGATGCAGAATTTGTCTGCAATCTCTTTGTTGAGCATGCCGTTGGCCACGCACACCAATATTTCCTTTTCCCGGGCCGACAATTCCTCCCCCTCCGGCCGGGCTTCCGCGGCGCTGTCTTCCAGCCGGCCCACCACGGGCACCAGGATGTCGTCTTCGATGAAAGTGTGCTTCCGCAGGTCCTGCTCCAGGTGGAAAAGGTACAGAAGCACCAGGCTGGACTGCCGGCAGTCGCACTCCGGCGGAAGGTACATCATGAGGAGGTTCTTCAGGTCCGACAGCTTTTCCTGCACGTTGGAGTGGTTCTGCTCGTATTCGTCAATGGTATACTGCCCCTCTTCCTCCGAATTGAGCATGGCCTCCACGTAGGGGAACACCGTATTTTCCTCGTAGTCAAAGTGCTTGGCAAGCTCTTCCCGGTAGTCTGCAAAAAACTGGCGGATAATGCCTTGCTGCTTCTTTTCGCAGGGGACGATCATCTCTTCCAGATGGGATTCCACCGCCGGCAGCAGGGTTTGCAGGTAGTAGCTGTGCGAGGAGCGGAGGTACTTGAGGATGTCCCAGAGGCTGGCCGACGCCAGCACTTCCGGCGAAGGCTTGTAGCCCTCGTTGGCATAGACCCGGCAGATGAGAAGGAAAGTTTCCGGGTCGATGCCCGCCTCCTTGCACACATCTGCCACGCTGGCTTCCCCGAAGCCCAGCCGGAGCCCCAGACGGTTGAAAACGCCCAGGATGGAAACGTCTGTCTCCATCAGGGCCACCATCTTCATGTCCGGGGTGAGCAGCTGCCGTGAAAGCATGTTTTTCATAAGCTACAAAGATAACAAAAATTGCCGATTCCTCCCATAAAAAACCTTCCGGACCATCACTGGCCCGGAAGGATACGTACAACAATAATCAGGTATGGCCCGAAAAACTAAACTCAAACCTTTTTGCAAAGGTACACAGCCTGGCCATCCGCCGCAATACCAAGATGTTGGTATTCTGCCGGAACGGGCACAAAAAACGAGCGTGACCATAACCTCACGGCTGTGGTCACGCTCTACTTTATTTACTCCAACAATATTTAGAACAGGAAGCCAACTCCGATTTTGAGGCCGGAGCGGTTTATCTTAGAGTCTCCATTTCCTTTGTAAAGGTTCATGAGACCGTAGTCATATCCAACGGTAATCTGGATTCCTGCGACTTCCACACCGGCACCGCCGCCGAGGAAGATGTTGAAACGGCCATAATTGCCGTTTTCATACCAGTCTGCCTTTGTGGTTCCGCTGACTACGCCTTCCGCCGTGTATTTGGACTGGGAAGACAGGCCATACTGGAAGGTAGGGCCGGCAAAAAGGAAGACACGGGTGTCTCTTGCTATCTGGAAGCCATAGTCCAGATTAATGGCGGCATTGAGGCCATGCTCCGTATGGGTGGAAGTTCCGGACTGGGTGAAGCCAAGGAACGAAACACCGTCCGACTTGGAGGTGCTCAGGAGTGAATAATACACGCCGGGAGCCACGCTGAGACCGGCAACGATGGGAATACGATAGGTTACACCGGCATAGAAGCCATTGTAATTGACGGGCTTAGAACCGGAAGTGGTGAGGTTGCTGTTGAGATAACCCGCGTTTACGCCCAGCTGGGCATATGCCTGCGTGCCCATGAGAGCAAAGGCCGCGGCAAGAAGGGTTGCAATTAATTTTTTCATAATGCTTTTACTAAATACATTTTTAGTCTGTTCGCAAACATACGAAATTTTGCGCATAAAATCAAGAAAAAATGCTCGGAATCGCTCATTTTTTCGTATCTTTCGGCAAGAAAACACTTAAACACTTTTTATTATGAGCGAAGAAACCAACAACCCCCAGTTCGACCCGCGCGACCGCAATCAGGACGGCAAAGTCACTTTGGATGAGAAGATTCTCTATGCCGCCGGCAAGGCCGGAGACGCCATCAGCGGCGCCGCCAAAGCCGTAAAGGACTACGCAAAGGGCACGCCCGAAGAGCGCAAGGCCAAGAACGAAGAAATCAAGGGCAAGATCTCCCAGGCTGCCGACAAAGTGGAAGACGCCGCCAAGAAGGTTTACGGCGAAGTGAAAGAAGGCGCAGAGAAGCTTTTCAAGAAAGAGGAGCCTAAGGCTGAGGAGCCGGAGAAACCGGCGGAATAAGGGAAAATTCGCAGCCGCAGTACAGCTGGTTGTAGAAATTCTCTTCTTTGATGATGGCGCAACGGCGTTCCTGGAGACCGCCCTTGCGCCAGTTTTGTGCCCACCAGCGGACGCCTTCCACCTGGGAGCACGCCCACTCCCCGGCCCCGTTCACCTGCTCCAGGTTCTTCCAGCGGGACGATGCCAGGGTGGTGGCCAGCACTTTGAAGCCATGGCCGGCGGCATAGCGGGCCGCCTGCAACAGCCGGAAGCGGAAGCACTGCGTGCAGCGGGCGCCCCGCTCGGGACAGGCCTCCAGCCCCGCCACAAAAGCGCGCCAGGCCGCATGGTCATAAGGGTCTTCCACCAGTTCAAGTCCCCATTTCCGGGCATAGCGGACACATTCCTGCAGGCGGTGTTCATACTCTGCCTGCGGGTAGATGTTGGCGTTGGAATAATAGATGACCGGACGGATGTCCCGCTCCACCAGGCATTCCACGATAGCGCTGGAACAAGGTGCACAACAGGCGTGGAGGAGCACAGGCCCCTCCCCGCCCGGAATGTCAATTTGCAGAGAAGTTTTCCCCACTAGAAAATGTAACCGACGCCCACCTTGAGCTGGTTGCGGTAGATGCTGTTGGAGGCTCCGGAAGACTGGTTCATGAGGCCGAAGTCAAAGCCCACCAGGACATTCACCATTTCCGCCACCTCGATGCCCACGCCGGCGCCCACGAACAGGTTGGCCGGTTTGCGCGCCGGGATGTTCTCCCCGGGCACATCTTTGTAGTAATTATAGATATTGGTGGGGTTGGTGGTTCCGTTGATGGCATTGAAGAGAATGCCGTACTGGAAGGTGGGACCCACATACGCCTGGAGGCTGAGCCCGTCTGCCAGTTCAAAGACATAGTTCACATGCAGGGGGATGTTGAGAGCCACTTCCGACTGGGAAGCATGGTCCACGATATCCTCGATGCCGGCATCCCGCCCGAAGAGGAAGGAGAAATTCACGCCCGGATCTATGCTGAGGCCCTCTGCCAGGCCTTCCAGGCGGATACGGAACTTGCCGCCGAGATAGAAACCGTCCAGCGCGTCCTTGCCGCTGTAGGTGGAGCCGTTGCGGGTAACCTTGGCGTTTTCGAATGCATGGATATAGCCGGCGTCGGCGACGAACTGGGCATGGGCCTGTACTCCTGCCATGAGGGCGACGGCCAGTACAACAATCAGTTTTTTCATTTCTTTCATCATATTTTTTGCGGGACGAATTTACGAAGTTTCCGCCGAAATCACAAACGAATCAGATGCCGAAGTACTCCCGGTAGCGGTCGTACAGGTGTCCGGCCTGGATATAGGCGCTCTGCGGGCTCATGAAATGGCTGAATTCGAAGGTGATGGCCTTGTCGTACCCGCAGCGCTTGGCCGCCTCCAGCTTGAGGCGCAGCTTGTCGAACTTGATGGGGAAGAAACGGATGGGCATGTCGCGGTCGAAGCTTTCCGCATTGGTCCAGCACTGCATGCCGTAACGGTCTGCCAGCTTTTTGTTTACGGAGAAGAAGGCGTCCAGTTCGTCATAGTCTATATGCCCGTCCTGGAAGGCGCAGGCGTCTACATATTCATGGATGCCGTCGAAAATCTCGTTCCACTCCCGCTCGTGCTGTTCGATGCCCACCGCCTGCTCCTTGGTCAGGTTGCCTCCGGCGGCGTCCACGGCCTTTTTTCCGTCAATCCAGGGCGAGATGAAGGTGGGAAGCCCGCCGCTCACCTCCTTGCACTGGCGGCCCATGGTGCGGAAGCTCTCGATGGCGCCCTTGGTGGCGCGGGAAATTTCTCCGGAAATGTACCAGCCGCCAAAGCTCTTGTACTTGCTGCCGTAGCGCTCCCAAATCTCGTCGATCACGAATTTATTGGCCTCCACTTCGTAGCTCATATCGCCTGTATCCCAGTACTTTCCGCTGTCGTAAAGGCCCAGCCAAAAGGACATGCCATACTTCTGCGCCAGGCGGCAGAACATGTCAATGAGGTCCACCGAAGGCATGTAGCAGCCCTTCTTCAGGAGGTAGGGTGAAGGATAGGTGATGAACTTGCGGTAGCCGCAGCGGATATCAATCACCGTGTCGATACCCATGTCTTTCATGTAGCGGAAATCCCGGTCCCATTCCCGCTCGCCCCAGTTCTGGTGCGGAATGTCGTGGGAAATCTCATCCAGGAAGGTTCCCGTGATGGGCAGGGCATTTCCTTTTGGGACGATGAGCGCAGATTCCACGGAAGGGTCTGCTTCAATTCCGTAACGGTCTGATTGAGCGGAAGATTTGCATCCGGCAGCCATGAGAGGGGCCGCTGCGGCGGCCAGGGCGCCTTTTTTTAAGAACGAACGACGGTTTTCCATAATTTTATGCATTTCGTCAACAAAGTTAAAATTATTTAAGGAATTCACGGGTTTTTTTCCTACTTTTGAAGGAAACTAAGGTTGCTAACCAATGAAAAACTTACCATTATTGGCCTCATTTATCCTGGCCCTGCTGCTCTTCTCTGAGGCAGCGTTCGGGCAGGTCCAGCTCCGGGGCCGGGTGACCGACAGTTCGGGAGCCCCTCTCGCCGGAGTTACGGTCCTGGTAAAAGGCACCTCCCACGGTACCATGACGGGAGCAGACGGCAGTTACGTGCTCACCGCCTCGCAGGGAGACGTCATCGAGTTCTCCTGCCTGGGCCTCGCCACCGAAGAAAGAACCTTCAACGGACGTTCCCCCATCAACGTAACCCTACAGGAAGACTCCCTGTACCTGGAAGACGTGGTGGTGGTGGGTTACGGCACCGCTAAGAAAGAAACCCTCACGGCAGCCGTGAGCGCCATCAAGGGCGACGAGCTCCTCAAAGCCCCTTCCACCAACGTGTCGCAGGTGCTGGCCGGCAAGCTGGCGGGCATCTCTTCGGTGCAGGAGTCCGGCGAGCCGGGCCTGGACCAGGCGAGCCTCCGCATCCGCGGCTCGGTATACGGCGTCTCGTACGTGGTGGACGGCTTCCCGGTGGAGAACATCAACGACATTGACCCGGCGGACATTGAGAGCGTCTCCGTGCTCAAGGACGGCGCCTCGGCGGCCGTCTACGGCCTCCAGGCGGCGGGCGGTGTGATTATCATCACCACCCGCAAGGGCGACAAGGGAGACACCCGCATCACCTACAACGGCTCGGCGGGCGTTTCCATGAACGCCAACTTCCCCCGCTTCATGAACGGTCCGCAGTTCGCCTATTACTACAACCTGGCCCAGATGATGGACCAGCTGGCGAGCGGCGCCATCGCCTCGGAAGAGGAATATGACCCTTACTTCACCCGGGAGAACGTGGACGCCATGCTCAATGGCGATCCCACCGACGGCTGGGACAACGTGGACTACATCAAACGGGTGTTCGGCACCGGCCTCACCAACAAGCACAACATTACCGTGCAGGGCGGCAACGACTCCATGCGCTACTTCGTCTCGGGCGGCTATCTGGGGCAGAAGGGTAATATCGACGGATACAATTACCGGCGCTATAACGTGCGCGCCAACATTGAATCGCGCATAGCCAAACATCTGGTTTTCAACGCCGGACTCAGCGGCGTGGTGGGCCGGCGGGAAACCCCGCGCTTCCTTTCGGGCGGCTCGGACAGCGATGCCGGCTACGAGGTAGGCTGGTTCTCCGTGGCGCACCAGGTGATTGGCATGTATCCTTTCCTGCCGGAAATGCACGACGGCTACTACACCGGCGCCATCGCCAACAACCAGACCTTCCCCAACAGCCCGCTGGCGGCCCTCTACCAGTCCGGCAGCAAGCATCACCGCAGCTTCCAGGGTACGCTCAACGCCGCGCTCACCTGGGAGATTCCGTGGGTGAAGGGCCTGCAGGCCAAGGTAAGCGGCTCTTATGACTACCTGGATTCCTACAGCAAGAACCTGGACACGTCCTACTATGTGATTGTCCGGCGGCGGAACGAAGACGGCAGCTGGGGCTGGACAGACCCCATGGTGGACGTGAACGGGGCCTCGGAAGGCAACAAGGTGGGAGAAGGCTCCTACTACCAGCAGACCCTGACCGGCCAGGCCAGCCTCTCCTACACCGGCACTTTCGGCAAGCATAACGTGGACGCCCTCCTACTGGCGGAAATGCGTGATTTCCAGACAAATAACCTGAGCGCTTATGTAAAGAACGTACCTTTTGCGCTCCTGCCGGAACTGAACAACGGAACCCCCACCGCCAGCCCGGTGATCGGCTCCAGCAACGCTTCCCGCAGCGCCGGCTACGTGGGCCGCATCCGCTATAATTATGACGAAAAGTACCTGGCCGAATTCACCGGCCGCTACGACGGTTCCTACAAGTTCGCCGGCATGACCTCCACCCGCTGGGGCTTCTTCCCCTCGGCTTCGGTGGGCTGGGTGATGTCCAAGGAAAGCTTCATGCAGGGGCTGTCCTTCCTGGACAACCTGAAATTCAGGGCGTCGGTTGGCCTGCTGGGCAACGACGGCGTGGATCCATACATGTTCTTGAGCAAGTACGCTCAAGGAAACAGGAATTATGGGCAGTGGGATAAAGTGGTCTATTCCGGAAGTGCTGCAGTTCCTGCCTACTATACGTCCGGGGTTCCCAACAAGGACCTGACCTGGGAAAAGACCCTGTCCTACAACGTGGGCATGGACTTCTCCCTTTGGGACGGCCTCCTGGGCGGCGAGATCGACGGTTTTTACAATTACACTTATGACATCCTCTCCTGGAACGGCGGCGGCCATCCGGATTCCATGGGCGGGTATTTCCCGACCTACGTGAACAAGAACGCCATCGACGCCAAGGGTATCGACGTGCTCATTACCCACCGCAACCGCTTCCAGCTGGGCGGCAAACCCTTCTATTACGAACTGGGAGCCACGCTCACCTGGTCCAAGACCCGCTGGCTCAAGTACAACGACGAGCCCAACGTGCCTGAATGGCAGAAGATTACCGGCACCACCTACGGTTCCCACTGGGGCTGGATAGCGGAAGGCCTGTATCGTTCCGAAGAAGAGATTGACAATTCCGCCTGGTACGGCACCCGGCCCAATGTGGGCGACATCCGGTACAAAGACCTCAACGGCGACGGCCAGATCAACTGGCAGGACCGCGGCATCTTCGGGAAGAGCAACCGGCCGGAACTCACCTATGGCCTGAACGTGAACCTGGGCTGGAACGGCTTCGACGCCAATCTCCAGTTCACCGGCGGCGCCCTTTTCCAGGTGTCCATGACCGGCACCTACTTCAACGAGAACGACGACGACACCATCTGGACCAAGACCTTCAAGGAGGGCGAGAACTCCCCGCTCTTCCTCATCGAGAACGCCTACAGCCTGGACAATCCGAACGGCACTTTCCCGCGCCTGACGCTCGGGACCACCGGCCACGGCGGCGACAACGGCCTCTCCTCCAGCTTCTGGTGGCGGAACGGCACCTATGTGCGCCTCAAGACGGCTCAACTGGGCTATACCCTCCCGCAGAACTTTACCCGGCGCTTCGGGGTGGAAGCCCTCCGCATCTTCGTGGAAGGCAACAACCTCTTCACCCTGGACGGCCTGCCGGAAGGCATCGACCCGGAATCCCCGGGCGTGAACAACGGTTACTATCCGCAGCAGCGGAATATCATGGGCGGCATCACCCTCACTCTTTAATCCGGGAAGCCTTATGAAAAAGATTCTTTTTGCGATAGCCCTTTGCGGGCTCCTCGTTTCCTGCAACAAGTTCCTGGACATGACGCCCCGGGACAGCATCTCCGACAAAGTGATGTGGGCCAACACCGAGAGTGCGGAATACGCCGTCAACAGCATCTATTCCTATGCCTACGACATCTTCGCGGCCTGGCCCAGCGCCGTAGGCCTCACGGAAGCCTTCACGGACGAGTTCAAGTACGGCTCCTATGTGAACTTTGCCTACTGCCTCATTCCCAGCCAGGTAGCCTATGGCGGGACCAACCTTACCAACAGTTTCGTGGATGTGTATCTGGGCTGCTGGGGGGCGCTTTACAATGCCATCCGGCGCACCAACGAGGCGCTCAGCAACCTCAAGACCCTGGGAAGCGGCATCCCCGAAGCAGACCGCACAAGGCTGCAGGCGGAACTCCGCCTCATGCGCGGCTGGCTCTATTTCGAGCTGGTGAAGCGCTATAAAGAGGTGATTATCTATGACGAAGACCTCTCCAAGATTGCCGTGGAGAAGGCGCTTTCGTCCGAAGCGGACGGCTGGGACTTCATCTGGCAAGACCTGGACTTCGCCGCCAAAAATCTGCCGGAGAAGGCGGCCGCCAAGGGCCGTCTGGACAGGGGCGTTGCGCTGGCGCTGGAGACCCGCTCCATGCTGTATGCCGGCCAGTGGCAGAAAGTGATTGCCGCCGCCAACGACCTGGAGGCCCTGGGCTACAGCCTCATGCCGGAATACGCAAATGCCTTCACCGTACCCGTTGAGGCCGGCAATACGGAAACCATCCTCCAGTACAGCTTCTCCTATTCCGACGATGTAACCCACGAATTCGACTTCTACTACACCCCCGGCGGAGACTACAAGCTGGTGGGCCAGCAGGGCGGCGGCTACGGAACGCCCACCCAGGAAATGGTGGAAAGCTATGAGAAGGCGGACGGAAGCGGCTTCCCGGACTGGACGCCCTGGCACGGCACCACCATGGCCGAACCGCCTTACGCGCTCCTGGAACCGCGTTTCCAGGCCACCATCCTCTATAACGGAGCCCCCTGGAAAGGCCGCAGGATAGAGCCCTTCGTGGGCGGAACGGACGGCTGGTGCCAGTGGAACAAGGAGCCCAAGCCGGAAGGCCGCACCACCACGGGCTACTACCTCAGAAAAGGGGTGGACGAAACGCACGACCTGGCCCATATCGGGCCCAGCACCCAGCACTTTGTGCTCCTCCGTTACGGAGAGGTGCTCCTGAACAAGGCCGAAGCCTGCTACCGCAGCGGAGACACCGACGGCGCCAATGCCGCCGTCAAGGCCCTCCGCGCCCGCGTGAAACTGCCTTACGCCAACAAGAGCGGCGACGCCCTCTGGCAGGCCATCCGCCAGGAGCGCCGCGTGGAGCTGGCCTTCGAGGACGACTGGTACTGGAGCCTCCGCCGCTGGAAAGAGGCAGCGGAGGACTACCCGCTGGGCCTGAACAACTACCAGGTGCACGGCCTCAAGATTGAAGCCACGGCCGTGGAAGGCCAGTTCCAGTACACCTACGTGAGCGTGGACGACCGGGACCGCAACTTCCCCGCCAAGATGTACCGCTTCCCGCTCCCGGAAGGCGAACTCAACTCCAATCCGCTTGTTAACCAGTATCCCGAATGGAACTGATGTCATTCTGAACGAAGTGTCATTCTGAACGAAGTGAAGAATCTGTTATGAAAAGAATCGTCTATTTCCTTATAACCATACTGGCATGCGGGGTCACCGCCTGCCACCAGCCGGAATACGTGCTGCCCACGGCCGAGCGCCAGGGCATCACCTCGCTGTCGGCCTTCTTCTCCTTCGGCCCGTTCGAAGGGCAGGAACTGGGACGCCTGGAAATCTCGGACCCCGACGTAGACCGCTACGTCATTCCCATCCCGTGGTACTTCCCCGAATCGTCCGACGACATTACCACCCCCTACATGACCAAACTGCGCATCCAGGCCGCCCTGCAGCCCAACTGCAAGCTGGAGCCGGCGCTCACGGTCCTGGACCTCACGGAAGAGAACCATTTCAAGTACACCGACGCCACCGGCGCCACGCGGGACATCGTCATTACCGGGGAACGGGTGAAATCCAACAAGTGCGACATCATCAGCTTCGCCCTCAAGTCGCCCATGATGAACGGCATGGTGGACAAGGCCGCCCGCCAGGTTTCGCTCATTACCGCCAAGGACTTGTCGGTGGCGGAGGCTACGGTCACCGTGTCGGCCCACGCCACCATCTCGCCGGACCCCGGTGAGCCGCACAACTACAACGACGGCTTCACCTTCACCGTTACGGCAGACGATGGAAAGACCAAGGCCGACTATCTGGTAATCAAGAATATACCGGAGAAAATCGACTATGGCCTGAATCCCACCTCGGCCGAAAGGCTCTTCAACCTGGATCCCTCGTCCGGCATGGGACTTCCCGGCTATAAAGAGGTGGCCAATGTGTCCATGGGCGTCATTGATTCAGACCTCATCGTGAACATGGGCGACGGTTCCGCACCGCGCTACTACAACAAGATTGTGGGCACCTACGGCGGCACCCTCAACATGGGTTCCGCCGTTCCCACGGGCGCCATCGCCTCGGACGAGCAGGACCACCTCCTCCTCTGCAACCTGGCCGAGTCCGGGGAAACCTTCACCATCTGGAAGACTTCGGGCGTGAAGGAAGCGCCCGTGGAACTGCTTTCCTTCGTCAACGACCAGGACATCCAGCTGGGCCTGGAGATGAAAGTCATCGGCAACGTAGAGGACGAGGCGGTCATTTCCGTCACCTATCCGGGCCTGGAGGGCGTCACCCAGAGCGGCCGCTTCCGCGCCATCCATATCGTGGACGGGGCGGTGGTTTCCAATGAGCTCATGAGCGTGGAGGGCGCCGGCTTCTTCTGGGGCTCCGGTCCGTCGGGCAGTACCTGCGTGCCGGCGGCCAGTGCCAGGAACGACCAAGGCTGGTACAGCTGCGTGTATTCGGACAACCTCCTCACCTGGTTCAAGCCGGACCTCAGTGTCGGCAAGCAGCTCAACGGCTATGGCGACGGCACCGACGACGTGGAAGGCGGCGGTACGTACGTGGACTCCAACACATCGCCCAACAACCTGGATACCAAGGGTTTCAACAACGCTCGCTTCCTGGCCCTGTTCGTGAGCAACCACTTCCCCAAGTGGTGGCCGGGCCCGCAGCTGTATGTCTATGACATCACCAGCGGCCTGCAGGGAGACAACATCTGGAACAGCCCCAGCCTGGTGTTCTCGCAGCCCTACATGTACAACCTGCAGTACAATACCGGCGGCCATGACGGCAACGGCGCCTGCGGCGACGTCATCCTGGCGCCTTCGGCCGACGGCTACATGCTCTATATCTATTATTACGACCACTACAGCCAGATGCTGGGTGGGTTCAGCCTCGACTGCATCAAACGATGAGAAAGTATCTGATACTCATATCGCTCCTGATGGCCTCCTGCGGCTGTGCAGACCATAGCCAGATACCTCAGTGGCGCTGGGGGGAAAAGGAGAAGCCCGAAATTGAACCGGAAGATTCCGGCTGGCCCCTCCCGGCCAGTCTGGGCTGGACGGACGTGAGCAAAGAGTTCCTCGGAAGCGCCCAGGGCCTCATCCACGTGTACAAGAGTCCGGAGACCATCAACGGCGTAAAGACCGTCGCTTACCTGGCCGTGGGCTCCATAGTCCAGGTGGAATGGGACGTGGCCGCCATTGACGACCCTGCCCTCCGGGGCACCCAGGACGAGCTCAAGACGCCGGCCGAATGGTACCGGGAGACGGCGGCCCCCATCGTCCTCAACGGCGGTTACTTCTTTGCCGAAGGCGGCAAGCGCTACAATGCCTCCGTGGCGGTGAGCGGCGGCCGCACCTACGGGGTGAACATCAATTACGCCTCCCTGGACTGGGAAACCATGTATTACCCCACCCGCGGGGTGTTCTACCAGCAGCAGACCTATGCCGCATCGCCCTCAGAGGCCTTCCCCAACGCTGGCTGGACCTACTGGACGGGCGGGCAGAAGCACTATCTGTACAGCGTTCCGGCGGCCAACGACTGGTCGGCGGATCCCCTTCCCGTTCCGGACGCCCATTTCCCGGGAGAAGCCGCTGACTTCGCCCCTGTCACAGCCATCGGCGGCGGCCCTGTGCTCATCCACGGAGGGAAAACGGTCAATACCTGGAAGGAGGAACTCCTTTATGGCGACGGGGCCGATGACAAGATGCCGGAAGAGCGCCATCCGCGCACGGCGATCGGCGTCACCGGCGAAGGCATGCTGCTGCTCTTCGTCTGCGAAGGCCGCGGCATGACGGAAGGGGTGGCCGGAATGACTTTTGCCGAGGAAGCGGCTGTCCTTCAGCAGTTTGGCTGCACCGAGGCACTGAATCTGGACGGCGGCGGCTCTTCCTGCCTCCTGGTGAACGGAAGAGAAACCATCCAGCCTTCGGACGGCGCCCAGCGGCCGGTGGCTTCGGTGGTAACCTTGAAAGTAAAGCCATGACCAAAGCCCTCTTCATAACGCCTCTCCTGGCCATCCTTCTCACCGGCGCCTGCACCCGTCATGATGAAGGTACGGACTACCGCTGGCGGGAAAGCTGGGACAAGACGCAAATACCGGAGGGCCCGGAGAATCCGGACCTGCCGGCCATCAAAGGCAAGCCGCGGTATGTCTGGATTGACGCAGCGGCCAATTTCACCGTCTATGCAGACGATATGGCCGCCATCGAGGAAGACTGCCGGAAGATAGCCAAAATGGGCTTTACGGACATCATTGTCGATGTAAGGCCCACCAGCGGAGACGTACTCTTCCGCTCGGCCATCGCGCCCGCCTGCCGGAAGGTAGCCGCCTGGGTGAACGGGCGTTACCGCTGGGTGGAGCGGACGGCGGATTTTGACTACCTGGCCGCCTTCATCGCCGCCGGGCATGCCGCGGGGCTCCGGGTGAACGCCGCCCTCAACACCATGGTGGGCGCCTACCGCAGCAGTATCGGCGACGTGGGCATGCTCTTCGACGATTCCGGCAAACGCGGCTGGGGCGCGGTGGACAACCTCCCCGGGAAAGGCCTCACCAATACGCTGGACGACACGGATACCGGTCCCCGTTTCCTGGACCCGGCCCATCCTCAAGTGCAGGAATTCCTTTGGACGATGCTGGAAGAAGTGGCTGGCTATGAAGGACTTGACGGCATTGTGCTGGACCGCTGCCGCTATGACGACTATGGCCTGGACGCCGGTTACACAGACGCTGCGCTGGCCGCCTTCACCGAGTACCTGGGCGAGGCGCCTTCCTCCTGGCCGGTGATGCCGCTGGGGCAGAGTTCCGTAAGCAGCCCCTCCACCCTCCAGCGGAACTGGCTCACTTTCCGCTGCCAGGTCCTCCACGACTTTGTGGCCACCGCGGCGGAACGGGTGCATGCCGTAGCCCCGGACATTCGCTTCGGGGTCTATGTAGGCGCGTGGTTCTCAGAATATTACACCAGCGGTGTGAACTGGTCCAGCAGCACTTATGACCTCCGGAAGAACGAATCGACCTATAAATGGGCGCCGGACCGTTACCAGAAGACCGGCTTTGCGGACCTGCTGGACTTCATCTTCCTGGGGGCCTATGCCAGCACCTCCGGCATCCACGGAAACGGCGAATGGACCATGGAAGGCTTTGCCAAACTGGGCGCCAGGCGCCTGAATGGAGCCGTGCCTTTTGCCGCCGGACCGGATATCGGCAACAGCAGCGGTTTCGAGGCGGGAAAGCAGGAAGCGCTCATTCCGGAAATTGTGACCACCATGATGGGCAGCGCCGGAGGCCTTTTCATCTTCGACCTCTGCCATATTCGCATGTTTGATTACTGGGATGCCTTTGAAACGGGCATCAACCAATACCTGGAAACACTTTAACCACTTAAAACACAAAAGCTTATGAAAAAAGTCCTTCTGATTGCTTCCGTCTTGCTGGCGGCCCTCGCGGTCTCCTGCAAAAAGGAAGTTCCCGTGGAAGACAGCCTGACGCTCAAGTCGCAGTCTTCCGTAACGGTTCCCGTAGATGGAGACGTTGTGTCCATCAGCTTCAACACCAACGTAGCCTGGACGGCCAAGGCTTCCCAGGACTGGCTCACCCTGCAGCCCTCCAGCGGCGAGGCCGGTGACGCCACCGTGAAGGCCTCCGTGATGAAGAACGAGGCTTTCGACGCCCGTGAAGCCAAGGTGACCATCACCGCCGGCTCCAAGACCGAGACCGTGACCATCATCCAGGGCCAGACCAACGCCCTGCAGCTGGAAACCACCTCCTTCGACGTGCCCGCCGACGGCGGCACCGTCGCCATCAAGGTGAAAGCCAACGTGAACTACGAGGTGAAGATCCCCGCCGCCATCGACTGGATCACCCAGACCAAGGGCCTGACGGAGAGCACCGTCACCCTCAATGTGGCAGCCTCCAAGGACACCGAGGTACGTACGGCGAACATCACCATCACCGACGGCAAGCTTTCCAGCTCCGTAACCATCACCCAGGCCGCCTTCCAGCCGTATTTCGACTATACCGGCGACTGGGCAGACCTCCAGTGGAGCTTCTATGGCACGCCTACCGTCATCCCGCAGGAAGGTGCCGACATCGTGATTGGCGTGGACACCAACATCGACGAATGGAGAGCCTTCTTCTCCGTCTGGGACAACGACGCCGGCGCCATGGTGGACACCTGGGATATGGGCTGGGCCCACCTGAGCTACGATGTGGACAAGGCCGAAATCCATCTGGTGATTGACCCCAACGACACCTATGTGGAGCGCATTGGCCACCTGTATGCCGAATGCACCATCAACGGCGCTGTGAGCAATGAATACGGCGGTCTGGGCCAGTTCAACCAGCCGGGTCTGGTACCTGCGGCCGGAGCCTCCGTCGTGTGGACAAAACTGCTTCCCGACCTGGGCATTCCTGCCGGTTACAACCGTCTGGCCTACAAGACCGCCGGCGGCGACGCCCTGCTGGTCTCGGACGGTGACAAGATCCATGTGGTGAGCCCTGCCGACGGCACTTACTGGAAAGCCATCGACTGGACCAATATCCAGCCTACATCCATCTGCTCCGACGAATCCGGCAATATCATTGCCGCTGAGGACATTCCTTTCTCCCCCGGTTCCGTCTATACCATCTACTGGACGGACGATGTGAACAAGGATCCGGCTCCGCTCTTCACCCATACGGCCGATTTTGACGGCGTGCTGGGCAGCATCCGCGTCCGCGGTGACCTGGGCGCACGGGCAGTCGTTACCGGTTTCATCTCCGGCAACCGTTACTGGGCCGGCTGGGAGATTGACAACTATGCCGTTTCCATGGACAATTACTACAATGTGGACGGCCAGACCCGCGGCCCCATCGCCGTTGATGCCGACGCTTGGGATCCCGAATCCGGTGCTGTCATGTCAGCAGGTCCCCGTCTCAACGAAGGTGTCTTCTATCGTGCCTACGACACAGCCCAGAGCCTGTACTACCTGAAGGATGCGTACACGCCCAACTGGGTTACGCCTTACGACTGGAAGATGGTCTGCGACGCCGGCAAGGGTGGCGATGAGAACCAGAACAACCTGGATATCATTGACTACGAAGGCCATCGCATCATGGCTTACACCCAGGGCATGCAGTGGAATTATGTCACCAATGCAGACGTTTATTTCCTGGATGTCACCAATCCGGAAGCCCCTGAGGTCATCGCCATCCTGGACACCTGGGACCAGGCCTGCATTGAAGAGATTCCCATTGGCATAGATTATGGCTGGGGAGCCAGCGCAGCCTTCACCAGTGCTGACGTAAAGCTGCATATCGACAGTGAACTGGGCCTTGTCTGCTATGTGGTGAACAGCTCCATGCAGAGCCTCACCAAAGTTCAGATTACCTTCTAACTGCTGCTCGCCTTCCAACAAGGCAGCTTAACCAATAAAAGAGGCTGACCTGAAGATTCTTCGGTCAGCCTCTTTTTATCCCCGTTACAGGTCCCGGGAGGTTAGATCTTGAGCTTCACGCCCACACGGGTGAGCAGCCAGGCAATGGCAATGCACACGGCCGTGTAGACTGCGCATTTCCCCACGCCTACCCAGCCGGTGAGCCAGGCAGGGATGGCGGGGCTGATGAAAATCCACATCGCCACGAAGAAATAGGGAATCATGTACACCGTGAGGGTGGCGGTGCCGGCCGGGCTGAGCGGCTTGAACCAGCCTGTCCAGCCTTTCCTTTCCAGCAGCCGCAGCAGGGTGTACAGCACCACCGAAACGGCGCTGACGGCAAGGCACCAGGGCAGCGTGCCCAGGTTCTTGGAATAGATCCAGTCCTCATGGAAGCAGAGGGCCAGCACCAGGAGCACGGCGCCGGCGGCGAGGGCAATTCCCCATTGGGCCTTTCGGAGACGCCGCTCGCAAAGGATGGTGAGCAGGCCGCCGAGCGCCATGATGCTGCAGTGGCCGTTATCCAGCTGGAGGGCGGCGGCCAGGTCGGCCAGGATATTGGGGCCCATCCAGACAGCCTGGTCCCGCATGGGCGTGACGGTGAGGTTGATAAAGCCGAGGGCGCCCCAGAGCAGCGCCAGGATCCAGGGCTTTTCCCGGCAGAGCAGATAGGCCACGGAAACGAACAGGTATGCCCAGCCAATCTGGCCAAGGATGCCCCACCAGCCGGCCTGGAACAGGGCCCCGTCCGGTGAACGGTAGGAGATAGCCAGTCCGGCCAAAAGCACCGCTCCGGCCGCCTGCAGGTACTTATTCCAGCGGAAATCCTTGGGATACTGGTTCCATACCAGGAAGAAGCCCAGCAGCATGAGGATGCAGTAAACGCCTTTGTTCCAGGACACTCCCAGCTCTGCGTTCATCACAAAGACGCCCATCACCAGAAGGGCCAGCGTCCGGCTCAGGATATGCTTGAGGGTATCGCCCACGGAGTATCCTTTCTCCATACGCCGGTCAAGGGCATAGGGGACGGACATGCCCATGGCAAAGAGGAACATGGGGAAGACATAGTCCGAAAGGCCGATTCCGTCTTCCCAGGTGGCATAGTGCTCCAGGAAATGCGGGACGTTGAACACCGTCCAGAAATCGTTCACAAATACCATCAGGGCCATGGTGATGCCCCGGAACATGTCAATGGCAAGATTGCGTTTATCGTTCATTTCATGAATATTTTTTTTCACGTTACCCCCTCCCATGAGGGGAGGGACTTGGTCTGCTAGTCCGGAGGACATACCCAGGTTTCATTGGACCAGCCTACGGTGCGGCCGACACCTTTCACCTCACCGCGGACACCCGCCTCCTGCAGCTCCCGGAAGCCGGGGTCCGAGGGTTTCAGGTCCAGGAAAGGAAGCAGATAGCAGCCCTGGTCCAGAAGGGCTGCCTGCACCTCGGGTACCGGTACTTCCGACGGATGGCAGCCCTTCTTCACCGCCAGCGCGGCCAGCGTTCCTGCCGCCTGCCCCAGCCCCGTCACCACCGGCTGGAGCCGCGTGGCGCCGTTCATCTCCCAACTTACCGAGATGGATTTATCGGCAAGGAGGAGGTCTTCCACCTTCACCGGAATAACCACTCCCAGGGGCACGCTGAAGGAAGGGATTTGGCCGAACCAGAGATGCGAAAGTTCCTCGCGCCGGGGATTTTGCATGTGGTGATGGTCTACGGGATAATCCCCCACCGCCACGGCGCGGGTGTAAAGGCTGAACCGATACGGATCCCTTGCCGCCTCCACGGTCATGGTGTCCTTTCCGGCAAAGCGCCGGGCTTCCCGGTAGTAGGGGTAGAAGGGCAGGCCGTCGGCCGAAGGGAATACATCATCGGCAACACCTAAATTGCTGTAGCCCAGTTCCTTTTGCAGGAAGTAGAGGAAGCCCAGCGTGCGGGCTTTGGCCAGGCGGTACACGCTGTCGCGGGGCATGGACAGGTAATCCAGGAAGATGTCGTTGCCGCAGACGGGCCAGTTGATCATGATGTGGCCGTCCGGCAGGCGCCCGTAGGAGAGCATCATCTCCGGGCTCCAGAGCTGCTGGCCCAGCGGGTTCAAACCGTCCCGGTTCTCCGCCAGCGGATGGGCACAACAGTTCCTGTAGCGTTCGCGGTCATAGCCTTCGGGCCTTTCCATCGGCACGGGATGGTCATATTCCTTGACGATGGCCACATAGGTCATATCCTGCAGGGCCACGCGGTCTTGCAGTTCTTCCGCCCCTGCGGCAGCTGCCACGTCCCCGAGCTCCGTTCCGTCGATGAGGATGCGGCAGCGGACCCGGCGGTCGTCGCTGAGCCGCAGATGCCAGAAAGATTCTTCGCTGCGCTCAGAATGACAGGGGCGCGCAGAATGACAGGGGCGTTCAGCATGACAAACCGTTGTGCCGAAGCGCACTTCCACTCCGGCCTCCCGGGCCATGCAAGCCAGGATGTCCGCTCCCACGGCCGGGTTGAAGAGGAGGTTGCTCACCCAGCCGCTCTTCAGGGCCTCATAGCCGCCGTAACGCGCTGCCAGTGAGTCGGTAAACTCGCCAAAAAGGCCGCCCCGGAGCCGGTAATTGCCGTCGATGGCACTCACCCCGGCCGCCGTGAGCATGCCGCCCAGCCAGGGCGACTCTTCCACCAGCAGCACCCTGGCTCCGCCCCGGGCCGCCGCAATGGCCGCCGCCGTGCCCCCGGTGCCGCCGCCCGCCACCACCACATCGTAGCGATGGGTGCAAGCTGCCAGAAGCAGCACGGCGCAGAGCGCGGAGCCAAGGCGGGGCAGCGGCATCACTTTCCGCGCTTGGTCCAGTAGGCCTCAATCTCTTCCAGGGACTTCCCCGTGGTGTCCGGCACATGGCGGTACATGATCCACAGGTACGGCAGGCACATGAACGCGAAGAGGAAGAAGGTGCCGGCCGGCGTAAGGTTCTCCAGCATCCAGGGCGTGAGCTGGCCAATCAGGTAAGTGCCCACCCACAGGGCGAATCCGGCGATGGACATGGCCAGGCCGCGCACCCGGTTGGGATACATCTCGCTGAGCAGCACAAACACCACGGCGCTGATGCTGATGGCCGTGCAGAACACATACAGGAGGAAGAAGGTGAGCATGAACCAGGTGGGAAGCTGGGTGGCCGGGAGGAAGTACAGGCCTATCATGAGGAGGCAGAAAATCATGCCGCCCACGCCCCACCAGACCAGTTTCTTGCGCCCCACCTTGTCAATAATGAGAAGGGCGATGACCGTAGTGAGCATATTCACCACGCCCACCAGGACGGTGGAGAAGAGCGGGTCTTCAAAGCCGGCATCGGCAAAGATCTTGGGGCCGTAATAGAGCACCGCATTGACGCCCATGAACTGGCCGAGGATGGCGATGGCAGAGCCCACGAGGACCGCAAAGAGGATGCCCGGTTCCAGCAGCACCTTCCATTCAGTCTTCACCTCTCCGGCGATGGAAGCCTTGGTGGCGGCCATCCCTTCCGCAGCGAGGGCCTCGGAGCCGTAGATGCGCTGCAGGATTTCCGCGGCGCGGCCGTCATGCCCCTTGACGATGAGCCAGCGCGGGCTCTCCGGGATGAAGAAAATGACCAGGAGGAACAGCAGGTCCGGAATGGTTTCGCAGCCCAGCATGCCCCGCCAGTACTCGTTGTTGAACATGCGGACGCCCAGCGCAGGATCTGCCGAATCCAGCGCCGCCCCCTTGAGGATGAGGTAGTTGACCAGGTATGCCAGCAGAAAGCCGATGGTGATGAACAGCTGGTAGAAGCTCACCATGGTGCCTCTCACGTGCGCCGGGGAGACCTCCGAGATATAGATGGGCGAAACGATGGAGACGATGCCGATGCCCACGCCGCCGACGATACGATAGATGACCAGCTGGGTGAAATCTGCGCACACGGCGCAGCCGATGGCCGAAATGGAGAACATGAGGGCCGATATGAGCATGGTCTTCTTGCGCCCGAGAAAGTCCGAGAGCATGCCCGCCACCAGCACCCCGGCGATGGAGCCGATGAGGGCGCAGCCCACATACCAGCCTTCGCCGCCCGTGGTGAGGCCGAACTGCATTTTGACAATCTCCGTGGTGCCGGAGATGACGGCCGTGTCGTAGCCGAAGAGGATGCCGCCGATGGCGGCCACCACCGACAGGAAGACCACATAGGCACTAACTTTCTGTTTCATAGTCTGGTTATCGTAGCGTTATTCAAATACAGGTCCTGCTGCACTTCGCCGCCCTGCAGGCGCACCCAGGTGCGGAAGCCGGGCTCTCCGGCGCGGAACTGGAAAAGCCGGCAGCCGGACACCTGCGCCGTCTCTGTCCATTCGTTCCGGCCCAGGTGGTTATACACAGTGTCACAGCCGCTGTAGCGGCCGTAAATGTAGAAGAGCGGGCCGTGGCGGAGGACATAGTCACAGTCGTGGTCGTGGCCCATCACAATGGCCTCCACGTCCTGCATTTCCCTGAGCTGGGCCACCAGGCCGCTGTTGAGGCGCGAAGGGCAGGGCGGCTCGCAGAAGTTGCCCACCAGCTCCATGTCCGACGATACCAGCCCCTCCTCCACCTCCCGCGGGGGAATGTGCATGAAGGCCAGCGCCGGCACGGGGAGGCCGCCGTTCTGCGCCGCAAGCGCCTGGCTGTGCGCCCGGTACCAGCCCAGCTGGCTGTAGCGGAGGTAGTCGTAGCAATGGATCTCTTCCTCACCTTTGAGGATGACGGCGTCCATAGTGTCGAAGAGGTAAAACGCGCGTTCCGGGCGTCCGCCGGCGGAAAGGGTGATGAGGTCGTTGGAAGCACCGTACACGCCCTCCTTGGGGGCTTGGTTCACACAGCCTTTCAGGCCGCGGATGGCCTCAAAAACGGCCTCCCGCGTGCTTCCGAACTGGGAATCGTGGTTGCCGAGCGCTACGGCGAAAGGAATGCCGCGCTCTTCCATCGGCCTTAAAATCTCCAGGGCCGAAGGGATGTCCGGCTGGCCGAAGAGGATGTCTCCGGTGTGGATGACCAGGTCCGGCTTCACCGCATCCAGCGCCTCTTCCACGCAGCGGAGGGCCCGCTCACTCCGCGGGTCTCCCGCAATGTAATGGGTGTCCGTGAACTGAAGGAGTGTGAAAGTGCCGTCGGCCCGGAAGGAAAAATCGGCCGAGGGACCTTCCTGTGCCGGTTCCGGCGCCTTTTCCCCGCCCAGGCACGACGCCACGGCCGGTGCCGCTGCCGCCGTTACGGCCGCCCAGGCGGCCCCTTTGAGGAACGATCTGCGTTTCATTCCTCAAATTTAGGTATTTTCCCGGGGAATGGCAAGGGGGTGCGGAGCGCTGGAGTGCACGGGGAAGAGAATCATTCCCCGTCATCCTTGAGGGGCTGGAGTTTCTTTTCGAAATTGAGTTCAAAGGTGCCGGGGTCCACTTGCCGGATAGCCATGTCTTTGAAATACAAGGTGTCTTCGGCAAAAGAACCTCCGTTTTCCAGGCCGTCGGGGTCTTTGAAATAGAGGTCGAATTCCACCGGTCCTGCATTCTCTACCGCCATCTCCACTTTTCCGGAGGCGTTGGTGGTGACGCTTGCTCCGCTGTACGAGTCCTTGACCCGGATACCCGGAATGGGGTTGCCGTCCGGATCCGTTACGGTGCCTTTGATGGTCATCAGTTCCAGATAGGGCACACCATATTCCGGTGCCGGTTGCGGACCGTACATTTTCGCACACGAACAGGAAAAGGATGCAAATCCCAGCAAGGCCATAAGGGCCCGGTAGATTCTATTCTTCATAACATTGTCGTCACATCTGCCTGTTAAATCTCCCTCCCCTCGATTCCTTGCGTCAAATGTACTTTTATTTGGAGAAAAATGCAAGCCTCGTCCTTTACACCGGCCAGATGAGCAGGCCTATCCGGAAGGCGGCGAAGGCGAAGAGCCAGGCCACCAGGATGGTATAGAGGCAGAGGAGGATGGCCCAGCGCCAGGAGCCGGTTTCGTTCTTGATGGCGGTGAAAGTGGCGATACAGGGGAAGTACAGCAGCACGAACACCATGAAAGCCAGCGCCGCGGCGGTGGGAATGGTGGCCTTGAGCGCCGCCTGGAGGGCCGTGTCGTCCTCACTTTCATACTCGGCGCCGTCCTGGGCATAGACTACGCCCATAGTGCTGATAACCAGTTCCTTGGCGCCAATGCCGGCGAGCAGGCCCACGTCCATCTTCCAGTTGAATCCCAGCGGTTCCATGGCCGGTTCCACCGCCTTTCCGATGGTGCCGATGAAGGAATGCTCCTGCTGGTAGGCGGCCGTCTGTCCTTCGTGGCGCGGGAAGTACCCGAGCGCCCAGATGACCACCGAGAAGATGAGGATGGTGGTGGCCATCTTCTCCAGGTACTGCCGGCCTTTTTCCCAGGTATGGCGCCAGATGGCCTTCCCCGTGGGCATGCGGTACGGCGGCAGCTCCATCACGAAGGGTAAATCGTCCTCCTTCACGAACTTGCCGATTACAAGGGCCGACAGGATGGCCAGCACCACGCCCAGCAGGTAGATGCCCAGCAGGGCCGTGGCGGGACTTCCCGGGAAGAAGGCTCCGGCGAAGAGCACGAAGATGGGCAGCCGTCCGGCGCAGGACATGAAGGGAATGATGGCGATGGTGATGAGGCGGCTCTTCCGGCTCTCGATGCTGCGGGTGGCCATGATGGCCGGCACGTTGCAGCCGAAGCCCATCACCATGGGAATGAAGCTTTTACCGTGCAGGCCTATGTGGTGCATGAGTTTATCGACAATAAACGCCGCGCGGGCCATGTAGCCGCTATCCTCCATGATGGAGATGAAAAAATACAGGATCATGATGTTCGGGAGGAACACCAGTACGCTGCCCACGCCGGCAATGACTCCGTCCACCAGCAGGTCTTTGAACCAGCCCTCGTGCATCCAGCCGCCCACCAGCGCTCCGAAGCGCTCCACCAGCCATTCAATCCAGTCCATGGGATACTGGCCTATGGTGAAGGTGGCCCAGAAGATGAACCACAGCAGCAGCACGAAAATAGGGAAGGCCGCCCACTGGTTGGTGACGATGGCGTCCAGCTTGTCCGTGAGGGTGCGGCGCGGCTTTTCTTCCTGGTATTTTTCGTAGGTTTCCGCCAGGGCGCCCTGGATGAAGGCGTATTTGGCGTCCACCACCGCGCTTTCCGGCGAGCTGTCCAGCAGTTCCCGGATGCGGGTGTCTTCCTCTTTCCGGACCGCCTCGATGGCTGCGTAATTGGGCAGTGCGGCCAGCACCTTCTCAATGTCGCGGTCGGTTTCCAGGTACTTGATGGCCAGGTAACGCGTAGAGTAATGCGACTTGAGGTCCCGGTTCTCTCCGATGGGCGCCTGCAGGGCACGGATGCTCTTTTCCAGCTCTTTCCCGTGGTTGATATGGATGTGGCGGGCCAGCTTGGGATCGGCATTCTCATAGATTTTGATGACCGTGTCGAAGAGCTCCGGAATCCCCTGTCCGTCCCGGCTCACCGTGGGGCAGACCGGCATACCCAGAAGCCAGCCCAACTGCTTGATATCCAGTTTGTCGCCTTTATTCTTGAGCTCGTCGTACATGTTGAGGGCCATCACCACCCGGATATTCATGTCGATGAGCTGGGTGGTGAGGTAGAGGTTCCGCTCGATATTGGAGGCATCCACCACGTTCACCACCACGTCTGGCTGGGTTTCCAGGATGTTTTTCCGCACGTAGAGTTCTTCCGGCGAATAGGCGCTGAGCGAGTAGGTGCCGGGAAGATCCACCAGCGTAATATCGTACCCCTTGAAGGAGAAATGCCCTTCCTTGGCATCGACGGTAACGCCGGAATAGTTGCCCACGTGCTCGTGGCTGCCCGATGCGATATTGAAAAGGGAGGTTTTTCCGCAGTTGGGATTGCCCACCAGCGCCACGCGGATGCTGTGCTTCCGTTCATCCGCGATATGGGAGAGGGCGCGGTCCAGCCGCTCGGTCTCTTCCAGGTCTGAGGGCAGCGCCTGCAGGTGTTCGTCGCTCCGGAGGGCCTCGCGGGCGTCTTCCTCCGTCACCACTTCAATCTGCCGGGCCTCTTCCCGCCGCAGCGAAACTTTATAGCCGATGATTTCGTATTCGATGGGGTCTTTGAGCGGCGCATTCAGCACCACCCGCACGGTCTTTCCGTGAATAAAGCCCATCTCTATGAGGCGTTTACGGAAACTGCCGTGCCCGTGCACGCGTACAATCACCGCCTTCTCGCCCGTATTCAGATCCGATAGTTTCATGCTTAGCCTTTACACCGGTGCAAAGGTACGGCAAAAAACCACCGGCGGCAATCCCCATAAATGGGGATATTACCGGCCTGTCTTGATGGTTTCAATATAAATATATATATTTGTACCAATAGCAAAATGGATATGACTAAAAAAGCCTTATTTACAATTCTCCTGGGTTTCTTGATGTTACTTACCGGCTCTTGCAACAAGAAGGAGGTTGTGGTTACACAGGATCTTCTGACGGGGACTTGGCAACTCAATACCATCACCGAAGGGAAAGTAGCCCCAATTACGCTAAAAAAGGTCTTCTATCAGTTTCTGGAAAACGGAAACTTGCTCATAACTGAACATCAATACGAGAGTACCTATACCTATTCCCTAAACTGCATTGAAAAGACTCTCGAACTGACACCCCCCGAGGATGTTATTGAGGGAAAGGCCTCAACCTGGATAATCGACACTCTTTCGGAAGAAGTGCTTGTAATACATCAAACCAGAAGACAGGCAGGTTGTTCCCGAGAGATGGTCTTATGCACCCTCTCGTTCACCAGAGTTCAATAAACACTCTCTCTACTCAATCGTTAGTTGATATAGGGGACTTTTCCAGCGCCCTCCACTAAAAAAACCAATCTTTTACAAGGGGGTTACTCGCTGTCTTCTGGATTTTTATCTATTTGCGGCATTAAGTTTCTGTAAATGGCAGAGGATGAGTTTGCCTTCTTCGTCCCTGAGGTGCATGCCGCCGCCTTTGCAGAAACGCCAGTACTTGCAGGAGGCGCAATCGTCCTTCTTCATCCAGTCCCGGTTGCGGTAGGGCTCAAAGCGGTTGTTCCATACATCCATGAAGTTGTCTGTATAGATATTGCCCTGGTGGTAATTGGCGCGGATGCTGGTGCAGGCCGATATGGAGCCGTCCGACAGCACGCCGGCCACACCCACGCCGGCATTGCAGAAGAAGAAATGGTCGCGGACGTCGCCCTCGTAATTGCCCAGGAAACCCTCACAGCCATAGCTGGCCTTGATGCGGCCTTCCTTGCGGGTGGCCTTGATGAATTCCATGAGGCCCTTGAACTGGACGGGAGTAAGCTGCAGCTCGGGGTCCTGCGCGCCGCGGCCCATGGGGAACACCGTGAAAAGCCGCCACTGCTTGAGGCCGCATCCCAGGAGGAATTCCTTGATCTCTTCCAGGTGCGGGAAGTTCCGCTGGTTCACGCAGGTAACTACGTCAAAGACAAAGCCGGGCACCGAGCAGGCCATGCGGATGGCCTTTTCGGCCCTTTTGAAGGAGCCGGGGACGCCGCGCATCCAGTCGTGGTCTTCTTCCAGGCCGTCCAGGCTCACGGTCATGGAGCCCAGCCCGGCGGCCAGCAGGCGCATGAAGCGTTCCTGGGTCATGGCAAAACCGTTGGTGACCATCCCCCAGGGAAATTCGCGGTCATGGAAGGCCTGGCCGCATTTTTCCAGGTCCGGCCGCAGGAGCGGTTCCCCGCCGGAGACCACAATCATGATCTTATGGGTGTCCAGCCCGGCGGCCTTCACCTGGTCCAGCACCTTCAGGAAGTCTTCCAGCGGCATGTCCTTGAGCCCGGCGGTAACTTTGCAGTCGCTGCCGCAGTGGCGGCAGTGAAGGTTGCAACGCAGGGTGCACTCCCAGAAGATTTCCCGGAGCTCATGTTTCTGAACGGTTTCGGCGGCCATCTTTTCATGCAGCCGCAGCGCTATATGATGTCTTAAGTCCATATCGGGCTACTCGGATTCTTCCCCGGCGGGACGGAGTTTCTTTTCGAAGACAATTTCGTAGGCACCCCCATACCAGTGCCCGTCTCCAGGGGCAATCTGCTTGGCGTCCAGATCTTTACTAAACAGGGTGTCGGGGGCGAAACTGCCGTTTTCGGGGCCGTCGATATCTTCGAAGGCCAGGTTTGGTTCGTATCCATACTCATACTCTTCCGTCCCCATCTCCACCTTCCCGGATGCGTCGGTTTCCTGGGCCATCAACCGGACGCCGGCGCGGAAAGCTTTTACCTGGATGCCCGGGATGGGCTTGCCGTCCTGGTCCGTCACGGTACCCTTGACCACAAGGTCTGTATGCGGCGTTCCATACTCTACCGGTGCCGGCCCGTACATTTGCTTCATGATAGGAGTACAGGAGGCCGCGAAGCCCAGCAGCGACATTACTGCGCGATACAATCTGTGTTTCATACGCTTAACAATTATTACGCTGATAGAATCCGCTTTCCCCTTTTTCCTTGCATGAATCTTGTCATAAAACTGATTCCCCTGCAAAAATAGGCATTATTACTGAACTACGTATTGCTTTGTAGCGATTATGCAAAAAGTGTCCCGGTGAAACGCCTGGACACTTTGCGTTAATGCCTGAAGGAACGGCTGTTCCGTGGGCGCAACTGGCGGGAAGCCTACAGGAGGTTCGGATTCTCCGTTGCCCAGTCTTTTACGGCCGGGATGATGCCCAGGGACACAATCTCGTCCCGCATCTTGCAGAGATGCTCGTAGGAGGCGTCCAGGGCCGCCATTTCTTCGGCGGTGCCTTCCGGCATGGTGAAGTGGACACCGGTGGCGTCGATGACGGTGGGCATGGCCATGAAGACGTTCTTGTACTTGCCTTCATTGACATAGGTGCCGGCCGGCCAGGTGAACTTTTCGCCGCCCATGGCAGCCTCGATCATCTTCACGGCATTGTAGGCAGGACTCTGGAAGGAGCTGCGGCCGCGGAGCTTGATGATGTTGCTGCCGCCCTGGATGGTGTTGTGCTTGATTTCTTCCCAGCGTTCTGCACTGAGGCCCATCTCTGCGAGGGGCTTTCCTTCAATCTTTACCTGCGAGGCGAATACAGCCATGGCTTCGCCGTGACCACCGTAGGTGTGGGCGCCGGTAACTTCGCACTGCTGTACGCCGAACTCCTGGGCCAGGGCTTCCTGCAGACGGGTGCTGTCCAGCGCTGCCAGGGAAGTTAACTGATTGGGCTTGAGGCCAGAACGGATGAGAGCGGTGAGGGCGGTGACATCTGCCGGGTTGAAGATAACCACCACGTGCTTCACGTCCGGGCAGTACTTTTCGATATTCTCGCCGAATTCGGCGGCAATCTGGCAGTTGCCCTTCAGGAGATCCTCACGGGTCATGCCTTCCTTGCGGGGTGCACCGCCGGAGGAAATGATGTACTTGGCCCCTTCAAAAGCCACGGCAGGGTCGATGGTGGCCGTGAGGTTCACGCCGGGGAAGGCGCAATGGTCCATCTCTGCGAGGACACCCTTCAGGCCGGGTTCATAGATGTCGTAGAGGCAGATGTTGGGGGTGAGGCCGAGCATGGCGGCCGTCTGGACCATGTTGGAACCAATCATGCCGGCTGCGCCGACAATCAGGAGCTTTTCATCAGTGAGGAATTTCATGATATGTATGATTTAAAACAATTAAAAATCTTTTAGCCCACAAAGTTACAAAATTTCCGGCAGACATTCGTTGCATTTGCCAAAAATGAATTATCTTTGTGCCGATAATTGTAACGACTAATATGGAGCCTCCCAGTCAGGTCAAATCCAACCAGTTAGCGGGCGTCGGTCAAGACGACCCTCCTCTGTCGCGATTACAAACCATATAACACGGAAAACCCGGTGCCCCCAGTAGTGGGCGTCCGGGGGCTTGCATATTGTCGTCAACGAACTAAGTAATGGCACTTTATCTTAAGAAGAAACTGGAAAACGAAGCCACCATCGGCGTGTGGCAGATTACAGAGACGGAAGAGGAGCTCATTGAACTGAGTTCCACCCCTTCGGACGAGATGGAAGAAATCTCGTTCATCCGCAGCGAATCCCTGCGGAAGCAGCGGCTGGCCGTACGGGCCCTGCTGAACACCCTTCTCGACGAAAAGGTGTACCTGAGCCACCACGACAACGGGAAGCCCTACCTGGAGAACAATCCGGTGAACATCTCCATCACCCATACGGAGAAATATGTGGCCGTCATCCTCCATGAGGAAGAAGACTGCGGAATAGACATCGAGTCGCTGGACCGGGATTTCTCCGCCGTGGAGAAAAAGGCCCTTTCGGAAGACGAAATCGAGGACCTGGAAGACGAAAAGCGCAATGAGCAGCTGGCCATCTACTGGTGCGCCAAAGAGGCTGTTTTCAAGCTTTTAAGCCGCTACAGCGTAGATTTCGCCGAGCAAATCGAGATTGAGCGCTTCCGTCCCCGCGGAGAGGGAGAACTGGAAGCCACCTTTATTGACAAAAACGAGGACGAAGAAGAATTCGACCTCGAATACATGACCTTCGACCGCCACGTCCTGGTGTGGGTGGTAGGCGAATAGCTCAGTATACCAGCTCCATAGGAACCGTCCCTGGAATCTCTTCCACGGGCGGTTCTTCGTGTAGGTAGAAGATGCGCTGGTTGGGGCTCCCGCGCCACAGGAGGCTGGTGTCCCGGCGCTCCAGCACGAAGGGGCCGTCCACCAGCACGTCTATCCAGGGAAGCAGCATGGAAAGCCGTTCCGAAGCCCTGATTTCATCGATGGTGAAGCCGGTCCAGCACCAGATGCTCTTGGTGGTTTCCGTCTTGATGCGCCGCGCCAGCTCCGTAAAGGCCTCCACCTGGTAGAAAGGGTCTCCGCCGGAGAACGTGACGTCCGAAAGGCTGTCTTCCTTCACCAGTTCCAGGAGGTCTTCCACCTCCATCCACCGTCCCGCCATGAAATCCCAGCTCTGGGGATTGTGACAGCCCTTGCAGTGGTGGGAGCAGCCTGCGCAGTAGATGGCCGTCCGGAATCCCGGACCGTCCGCCATGGTCTGCTGGATAATGTCTAAAACCCTGATTCTCATGGACTATTCGTGCACTACTCGGTCGTGCAGTTCGGCCAGTTTGCCGGCATTCCAGCGGTCTGTGGTGCCCACCAGATAGCCCGTGATGCGCTGGAGCGTGTCTATATGGTGACCGTGGCAGTGCGGGCACTCCTTGAGGTCTTTCTCCGCGCTCTCATAGCCGCAGTCCAGGCAGCGGTTGCGGTTGTGGTTCACGCTGCCGTAGCCAATGTCGTACTTGTCCATGAGGTCCACGATGCGCATGATGGCTTCCGGATTGTGCGTGGCGTCCCCGTCCATCTCCACATAGAAGATATGGCCGGCATTCTCGTACTTGTGGTACGGGCCTTCAATCTTTGCCTTATGTTCGGGCGTGCACTTGAAGTACACCGGAACATGGCTGGAATTGGTATAATAGTCCTTGTCCGTGATGCCCGGCAGGATGCCGAAGGTCTTTTTGTCGCGCTTGGTGAACTTGCCGGAAAGGCCCTCCGCCGGGGTGGCCAGGAAGGTGAAGTTGTGCCGGTAAGTCTCTGCATAGCCGTTGATTTTCTCCGCCATGTGCGAGATGATCCTGAGGCCCAGTTCCTGCGCCTCGTCGCTCTCTCCATGGTGCTTGCCGATGAGGGCGATGAGGCATTCCGCCAGGCCGATGAAGCCGATGGAAAGGGTCCCCTGGTTGAGGACGGGCTCGATGGGGTCGTCCTCGTCCAGCTTTTCGCTGCCCAGCCAGAGGCCCGACATGAGGAGCGGGAACTGCTTCTTGAGCGCCGTCTTCTGGAATTCGAAACGTTCGTTGAGCTGGCGGGCGCAGATGTCCAGGGCCCCGTCCAGCTTCTGGAAGAACTTCTGGATGCGGCATTCCTTGTCCGGCTCTTCGTTCATGGCCTCGATGGCCAGCTTGACGATATTGATGGTGGTGAAGCTCAGGTTGCCGCGGCCGATGGAAGTCTTGGGGCCGAATTTGTTGCCATAGACACGCGTACGGCAGCCCATGGTGGCCACTTCGTGCTCGAAGCGGCGCGGATCGTCCGCCTTCCAGGCATCGTCCTGATTGTAGGAGGCGTCCAGGTTGAGGAAGTTGGGGAAGAAGCGGCGGGCGCTCACGCGGCAGGCGAACTTGTAAAGGTCGTAATTGGGGTCTTCCGGCAGGTAGCTCACGCCCCGCTTCTTCTTCCAGATCTGGATGGGGAAGATGGCGGTGGAACCGTTGCCCACGCCCTGGTAGGTGGTATTGAGGATTTCGCGGATGATGCAGCGGCCTTCCGCCGAGGTGTCTGTCCCGTAGTTGATGGACGAGAACACCACCTGGTTGCCGCCGCGGCTGTGGATGGTGTTCATGTTGTGTACGAAGGCCTCCATGGCCTGGTGGACCCGGCTCACCGTCTGGTTGACGGCATGCTGGAGGGCGCGCTCCTTTCCCTGCAGGCCGGTGAGGTCCCGTTTGAGATAGTCCTCCAGCCGGATGCCCTTGAGGGCGCTGTAGTCTTCGTTGAACAGTTCCGACACCTGGTCCACCTCTTCCTCGAAGGTCTTGCGGACAAAGGGAGCCAGGTAAAAGTCGAAGGCCGGGATGGCCTGCCCGCCGTGCATCTCGTTCTGCACCGTCTCCATGGAAATGCAGGCCAGCACCGAAGCGGTTTCGATGCGCTTGGCCGGGCGCGACTCACCGTGCCCGGCTTTGAGGCCCAGGTTGAGGATGCGGTCCAGCGGGTGCTGGATGCAGGTGAGGCTCTTGGTGGGATAATAGTCCTTGTCGTGGATGTGGATGTAATTGCCGGCCACGGCTTCCCGCACGGGGTCGCTGAGCAGGCATTCGTCCACATAGGCCTTGGTGGCTTCCGAGGCGAACTTCATCATCATGCCCGCCGGGGTGTCCGCATTCATGTTGGCGTTTTCGCGGGTGATGTCGTTCGCCTGCGCCTGGATGATGGTCTCGAAAATCTCGTTGGACTTGGCCTTGCGGGCGATATTGCGCTTGTTGCGGTAACGGATATACTCTTTGGCCACCTCCTGCCGGGGGCTGTTCATGAGGTGATTCTCAACTACTTCCTGGATTTCCTCCACGGACATCTCTTCCTGGTCCAGCAGGGAGATGGCCTGGGCAATCTGGGCGGCCAGGACGATGTCTTCCCCCGCAGGGGTTACATGCATGGCCTTGAGGATGGCGGCGACAATTTTCTGATTGTCGAAATTCACGCGGCGGCCGTCGCGTTTGAGTACACGTTTTACCATGGTTCGTCTGTTCGGGTTGGGTACAAAGTTACCTTTAAACCCTCAAGAATCCCACGATTTTTCCGAGAAAAGTTTTCCACAAAAAAGCGCCCGGAAGTAACTGTGCTGTTACTTCCGGGGCGAGTTTTCAACAAGCTTTGCAGCCGGCTATCTGGCGCCGAAGGAGAAGCGCAGGCCGGCCTCCAGGTCGAAGCGGAGCGGCTGGATGGTGCGCAGCGAGCGCGGCTGCCGGTCCGTGGCGAAATAATAGCGGAAACCAGGGTCCAGATAGATGCCTACCAGCGGGCTGAGGCGGAATTCCACCCCGAGGCCCAGGCCGGCCGACCACTGCAGCGGACCTCCGCGCTGGTGGTAGTGGATGTCCTTGGGATTGTTGTGGACGAGATAGTCGTTGTCCAGCAGGTATTCCGCCACGCTGCCGCCCTGGACGCTCACCCGCCAGGAGTGCGTGTTCACAATGTGGAAGGACAGGTTGAGCGGAATGCCCAGCCAGTGCTGCGTATTGTCTATGTCTGTCTGGGGCACCGCGAAGCCGTCCCCTGCGTAATCCCCGATGAAGGTTCTGGAGAGGTTGGTGTAGCGGACGCCGGAGGCTACCGACCAGCGGGGCGTGATGTCCCACTGGGCGCTGACCCCGGCGGTAACCGGGAGGCCGAAGCTGATTTCCGGGCTGCTGTTATAGATGCCTTCCGCCGTGGACGGCAGCAGCGGGGCGCCGTGGTGGACCGGAAGGGTGGAGGCGGTCATGTGACCGCGCAGGATGGGCTGGAGGTTGCCGGAAACCTGCAGCGACCAGCTGCGGGCCGACGGCTTTTCCTCTTCCAGGGCGAGGGCTGCCAGAAGCAGTTCGTCCGATTCCGAGAAGGTGCTGACGAGGGGCTGCGGAAGGTTGAGCCGCTGCGGACCTGGAGCGCTCACCTGCATGCCGAAAGGCTGGCCGGAGCGCACCAGTGCCACGGTTTCCCGCCGGAGCACAGGCGTCTCTTCCACGGCATTCTGGGGTGCCGCGGAAGTTGAGACCCTCCTGGCAACGGTGTTGTCCGGGACCGGAACCTCCGCTGAAGGGGAGAATGTGTTTTCCGGTGCAGTAACCGTTGCCAGGGATGTCTCTGCAGTAGTAAATATTGTTGGATTGTTGGAGTTATCTGCCTTGGGACCCAGGAACACGAAGCCCGCCGCCACTGCGGCGGCCGCGGCCACGGAACCCACCCAGCGCCACAGGCGCACGGGAACGACGCGGCGGGGCTTGTCCAGCCCGGCCACAACGCCTTCCCACACCCGTGGGGAAACGTTTTCTTCCGCATCCTGCAAGATTTCTCTTACACGTATGTCGAACTCGTTCTCGTTCATAGGTTCCCTTTTATCATTTCCTGCAAGCGGATCCGCGCCCGTTGTAGCTTGGAACGGGAGGTAGCCTCCGTACAACCCAACTCTTTTGCAATTTCCTTATGTGAAAAACCTTCTATTACGTACATGTTGAAGACAGTCCTTGCATCTGGAGGAAGGGCGGCTACCAGCCGCATCAGATCCCTGTATCCCATCTTTTCCACCGGCGTAGCCTCTTCCGTGGACAAGCCGCGGGCCTCCTGGATGTCTTCCGAGAGGCCGAGGGCGTCGGTGCGCCTGAGATGCATGAGTGCAGTATTGACAAAGATCTTTCTTGCCCAGCCTTCAAAGGAGCCTGCTCCCGTGTAGCTGTCCAGTTTGGTGAACAAGGTGACGAAACCTTCCTGGAGGACATCCTCTGCATCTTCCCGCTTACCCATGTACCGGAGGCAGAGGGCCATCATCCTGGGGGCCAGGACGTCGAACAGGCGTTTCTGCGCCCGGCGGTCTCCGCCCTTGCAGGCCGCGGCCAACTCTTCCGGCGACGCTGCACCCCCAAGAGACTCTTCTTCCCTTGTCCATGTAATAAGATGCAGTTTGAACCGAAAACGTTTCATCCGGGCCTGGATTTTGTTTCAACTATCAACACAAATTTACAAAGAATCTGAAAATCACGGAAGTGTTGTTGGATGTTTTTTGCAAAACCCGTATTTTTGCATTTATGAAAAAATCCCTCCTGGGTATCGTCATACTGCTGCTTTCCGCCTTCTGCGCCCTTGGCCAGAACGTGGAAGGCGTGCTCATAGACGCCGTCACCCTTTACAGTGCAGGCAAGAACAAAGAGGCGCTGGCCCTGCTGGAAGTCCTTTCCAAGAAGATGCCGGAAGACGACGCCGTGTGGTATTATCTTTCCCAGGCCCAGTCGCGGGCCGGGCAGGAAGACGCCGCCCTGGCGTCGCTGGAAAAGGCCGTGGCCCTGGACGGCAAGAATTTCTGGTACCGCCGGCCCCTCGCCCGCATGTACCTCCTGAAAGGGCGCACGGAGGAGGGTACGGCCCTCTACGAAGGGCTCGTCCGGGATTTCCCCGGCAACAGCCAGGCGGTCTATGAGCTGCTGGACATCTACCTGAACTCCCAACAGCACGAGAAGGCGCTCGCCACGCTGGATGAGATTGAGCATACGCAGGGGCCGTCGGAGGAACTGGTGACCACCCGCTACGACGTCTATGCCGCCATGGGGCGGGCCGACGAAGGGGCGGAGGCGCTGGAGCGGTTCAGCGAACAGTATTCGCTGCCCTCGGTCCTCGCCCTCCTGGGGAACCATTACCTGGCCGAATTCTCGGATTCGCTGGCCCAGGCGCGCTTCACGGAGGCGCTCTCGCTGGACAGCAGCTACGTTCCCGCCCAGCTGGGCCTTTCGGAAGTATACCGCCACCAGCGGCGCTATGCGGACTATTTCGCCATCCTGGAGCCCGTCTTCGCCTCGGAAGACGTCCCCGTCTCCACCAAGAGCCACTATATCGGCAACCTCCCGCGCAGCATAGACCCGAAAATCCTGCAGCTGCACCGGGAAGGCTTCGACCATCTGGTGACGGAAGCCGGAAAACGGCATGCGGAAGACACGGTGATGCTGGCGGCCGTGGGAAGTTATTTCTTTGGAACGGGCCGGCCCAAGGAGGCGGACCCCTGGTTCCGGACGGCGGCGGACCTTTATCCGGAAAGCATGGGCCAGACTGCCACCTACGTGCATTTCCTCTCCCTCCAGGAAGACTGGAAGGCCCTGCAGGAGCGCGCCGTGGCCGCTTTCAACCGCTTCCATGAACTGGCTTTTTTGGACTATGCCAACATGGCCAACTACCAGCTGGAGGACTACGACGCCATTATTGGCAACTGCCAGTACCTGCTCACCCATTTCAAGGACGACAAGCAGCTCACCCTGAACACCCTGGCCATGCAGGGAGACGCCTACTATGCCAAGGGGCAGGAAAAGGAGGCCTTCCGGGTCTATGAGAAGGCGCTCCGGCTGGACGCGGACTTTGCGCCGGTGCTCAACAACTACGCCTACTACCTGAGCGTCAAAGGAAAGAAACTCAAGAAGGCCTACAACATGTCCAAGAAGACGGTGGAGGCGGAACCGGACAACGCCACCTACCTGGACACCTTCGCCTGGATCCTGCACCTGATGGGGAAGGACCTGGAGGCCAAGCCTTTCTTCAAGCATGCCATGCTCTATGGCGGCAAGGACAGCGCCGTCATCCTCCGGCATTACGCCACGGTGCTGGAGGCCCTGGGGGAGAAGGAAAGCGCCAAAGTGTACCGCAACCAGGCCGCCCGGCTGGACCAGAAGGAGAACAGCCGGCCATGAAAAAGCGGCTCCTCATAGGGATTCTGCTGCTGTGCTGCCTGCTTCCCGCGGGGGCGCAGAAAAAGGCGTCCATGAAGCAGCTGGAAAGCGAGCGGGCGCAGCTGGAGAAGGATATCGCCCTGCTGAACCGCAAGCTACAGGACAATTCCAAGAGCAGTTCGGAGGCCCTGTCGGGGCTGTCGCTCGTGCGCGGGAAAATATCGGCACGGGAAAAGCTGATTGCCAGCTGTGACCAGACGCTGGCGCTCCTCAAAGACTCCATCGCCGTGTGCCAGGGGGAACTGGACCGGCTGCAGGCGCGGCACGACACCCTTTCCCTCTACTACGGCCGCCTGGTGAGGGGCGCCTACAAGAACCGCGACAGCCGCATGTGGTACATGTACATCCTCTCCAGCGACAACATGGGCCAGGCGTTCAACCGCTTTGGCTACCTGCGCAGCCTGGCCGGCCAGATGAGCACCCAGGCGCTGCGCATCCGCGAGACGGCGGAGCAGCTGGAGCTGGAGCGCGAACGGCTCACGGCCCTGAAGGACGAGGCGGACGCCATGCGGGCGCAGGTGGTCCAGGAACGCAGCGAGCTGCAGAAAGAAGAGACGGAAGCCTCGCGGCTGGTGGACCGGCTCAACAAAGACCGCAAGAATTACCAGCAGCAGCTTAAAGAAAAGAACCGGCAGAAAGAGGCCCTGAACCAGAAGATCGCCCAGCTCATCCGGGAGCAGCAGGAGAAGTCCTCCAAGAAAGGCGGCGGCAAGAAAGATACCGGAAAAACCGGCAAGACCGTTTCTACCGAGATAGACACCAAGCTTTCCAGCGAGTTCGCCTCCAACAAGGGCAAGCTGCCCTGGCCGGTGGAGGGCGCCGTCGTGGAGCGCTTCGGAAAGCACAAACATCCTGTCTATCAGAACATTGACCTGCCGCAGAACAACGGTGTCACCCTGGTGGTGCAGCGCGGTGCGCAGGCTAAGGCCGTCTTTAATGGAACGGTCACCCAGATTGTGGTCCTGCCCGGCTACAACCAGTGCGTCCTGGTGAACCACGGCGCCTATTTTACGCTCTACAGCAAGCTCAAGAGCGTGGCCGTGAAAGCGGGTGACAAGGTGACCACCGGCCAGGTGGTGGGCACCGTCGATACCATCGGCGGCGAAGACCTCTTCCACTTCGAACTCTGGCAGGGAAGCACCCCCCAGAACCCGGAAAACTGGCTCCGGAAGTAACTGGTTTACTGCAGGGCGCCGTTATAGAGGCTGTTCCCGGTCCAACTCAATTGGGAAACAGGGCAAAGAGAGCGGAACCGCTGCCGGACATGGCGGCATAGAGGGCCCCTTCCGCGTAGAGCCGCTCCTTGATGGCGGCGAGTTCCGGGTGGACGGCAAAGACCGTGGATTCAAAGTCGTTCTTAATCAGTTCTTTCCATTTTTCCACCGGCTGGCGGAGCAGTTCCCGGAGCGGCTTTTCCGGCACATGGGGGACAATGCCCCGGTAGGCCTCCGCCGTCGACACGGAAATGCCTTCCGGCACGGTGACTTCCAGGCGGAAGGAAGACAGGTCTATGTCAAAGGGTTCCAGGACTTCCCCGCGGCCGGTACCCAGCATGGGACGGTTGTAGATAAAAAAGGCGCAGTCACTGCCCAGCCGGGCGGCATAGGCGGCCAGCCGGTCATCGGTCAGCTCCAGCCCGGCAAGCTCCGCCATGGCCCTTAAGGCAAAGGCGGCATCGGCCGATCCGCCGCCGAGTCCGGCCCCCACCGGCGAACGCTTTTCCAGGTAGATTTTCATGGGCGGGAGTTTGAAATCGGCCGCCAGGAGCCCGTAGGCCCGCGCCGTGAGGTCTTTCAGCGGATCCCAGTCCACCCCTTCCTTCCGGGCGATGGAAATCATGAGCTTGCCGTCCGGCGAGATGGCCTGCGCCAGCTCCGTGTAGCGCTCCCGGAGCCCGCCCAGCGTGCGGGAATAGTCTTCTCCGGTGATAATCTCCAGGCAGTCCGAGAAGGCGGTGCAGGGCACGAACAGGGTTTCCAGGTCGTGATAGCCGTCCGGCCGGCGGCGGAGCACCTGCAGCCCCAGGTTGATTTTTACGTTCGGGTAGGTAATCATAAGCGCAAAAATACAAAATAGTTGTGCAAACGGAAATTCTGCGCCGGCAAAATCGTGTGATACCATGGTTTTTTCGGGTGATACCACGGTGTTTTTCCACCGCCTGTAGGAAATGCGGCCGCCTTTTCGTTCCTTGCGGTCCAAAAGACTGTGAGCCATGCGTAAATTGATTGTGCCTTTCTTCCTTCTCGCGGCGGCCGTTTCCTGCCGCGAGCCCTTGTTTGACCCCATGCCCCGCTGGATGCACGAAAATGGGCGTCACCTTCATCAGGAGCGCCAGGACGCGGCGGAGGAGGGCGGCCTTCCGGGAGAATCCGGAGCCACCGGGGAGCGGCCGCTCCAAGAATACCTCACCGCCTTCCAGTTCCCGGAAGAGGTTCCCTGGCGGGATTCCGTCGTCACGGAAGGAGCCGAACTCGTCCTCTATAAGAATGGGGAAGAGACGCTGCGCGTTCCGGTGCAGGGCACCCCGGAACCGGACCGCCACCGCGTGGTGGAGGGCCATCTCTGGACCGACGCCTGCGAGAACGGCTTTATGGTCGTCTCCTGCGACGGCGCCGAACGCTTCCGCTACCCGGGCGAAGAACTCTACCGGGGCTTCCTGGTGCTGGACGGCCGGGTGCATACGCTGGGGCAGCGCCCCGGGCAGGAAGGCTTCTGCTACCGGATAGACGGGAAGGAGGTCTATTCATCGGCCATCGGCACCATTGCAGGGGCTCCCGACAGTCCGGACTGGCCGGGCGGAGCATTCTCTACGGACGAGGGGGCGGTCTTCTACACTTATGCGCTGCCGGTCCGGCTGGCCGGCAGCTACAGATGGGAATACCATGTGATGCAGGGGGACGAACTCCTGCAGACCCTCCCGGCCGGCGAAACGGACCGGATCTTCGACATCCGGGTATTCCGGGGCGATGTTTACCGCTGCGAGCGGAAGGGCGCATCGGCGGGGGGCATGCGCATGGTGCACGGCAGCCAGGTGGAGGCGCTGGCCTTCCCGGACGAGGAAGTGCCCCACGCCTGCACCCTGGTTCCGGAAGGGGACAGGATGCTGGTCAAGGGCTACAGCACCGTGCCCGGCCGGCAGCCCTACCGCTGCTGGTACCGGGAAGGCGCCCGCAGCCTGTTTCTGGACTGCGGGGCGCTGCCCCTCCTGGAGCTGTACCGCCTTCCGGACGGCACGGTGGCCGCCGTCTTCCTGGATCCGGTAGACGGGCGGCGGGTGGACACCATTACCCTGGACAAGGAGCGCCTGCCGCTGCCGCCGGGCTCCTACCGGATGGAAGGTCCGCGCTGCGCCACCTTCCACGACGGGCGCTTTTCCGTGGCCCTTTCCAGTGCGGAAGGCACTTCGCACCACGTGCTCCATGCCTGCGCCGACAGCCTGCACACAGACACCTATACCTTCAACGGCTATTTCACCTCCCTGCAATACCAATAAGCTATGCTGGTCTTTATACACGGCGCCAAATGCCTGGGTATCAACGCTATACCCGTAACCATAGAAGTGAACATCACCCTTGGGATCGGCATCCACCTGGTGGGACTGGCCGACGCGGCGGTGAAGGAAAGCCTGCTCCGGACGGTCACGGCCCTGCAGTCCAAGGGCTTCCACATCCCGGGCAAGAAGATTGTGATCAACCTGGCACCGGCCGACACGCACAAGCAGGGGAGCGGCTACGACCTTCCCATCGCCCTGGGCATCATTGCGGCTTCCGGGCAGCGGGAACTGCCGCTGCTGGAACAGTTCCTCATCATGGGCGAACTGGGCCTGGACGGCAGCATCCGCCCAGTCAGCGGGTCCCTCCCCATGGTGGAACTGGCTTCGTCGCTGTGCCTGAAGGGCTGCATCCTGCCGGAACAGTCGGCCCTGGAGGCCATCGACTACAAGGAATCGGCCATCTTTGCCGTAAAGACGCTGGAAGATGTCCTCCGCATCCTGGAGGGGCGGGAAGACGTTTCAGACCTTCTGGTCTGGAATACGGAGGCCTGCCGGAACGCCCTGGCCCAGCAGCCCGGGGAACGCACGGACCGGATGGATTTTGCCGACATTATTGGCCAGGAAGGCGTCAAGCGCGGGGTGGAGATTGCCTCGGCCGGCCAGCACAACCTGCTGCTGGTGGGCGCGCCCGGCAGCGGGAAGAGTTCCCTGGCCAAGGCGCTCGCGGGCATCCTTCCGCCCATGACCCTGGAAGAGAGCGCCATCACCTCCAAGATTTATTCGGTGGCGGGGCGTTCGGCCGGCGGACTGGGTTTCACCCGCGTGCGGCCTTTCCGCAGCCCGCACATCTCGGCCTCCAAGGCAGCGCTCCTCGGCGGCGGCAGCGGCGACAACATCCTTCCCGGCGAGGTGTCGCTGGCCACCGGCGGCGTGCTCTTCTTGGACGAGTTCTGCGAAGCGCCCAAATCTACCCTGGAGGCCCTCCGGGGGCCGCTCGAAGACCATAGGGTGACTGTTTCGCGCCTGAAGTCCAAGGTGGAATACCCGGCCTCGTTCATGCTGGTGGCCGCCACCAATCCCTGCCCCTGCGGCTATTACGGCGAAGGGGACCGCTGCACCTGCACCCCGGGCCAGCGCCAGGCCTATCTCTCGCGCCTTTCCGGTCCCATCATGGACCGGATCGATATCCAGCTCTGGGTGCATCCGGTAGAGACGGCGGCGCTGGTGCGGGGCGGCAAGGCGGAGTCGTCGGCCCAGATTGCGGAAAGGGTGCTCCGGGCGCGGGAAATCCAGCGGGATCGCTTCCAGGGCACCGGCATCTTCACCAACTCCGAGATGAACGCCTCACAGATGGAACGTTTCTGCCGGCTGGACAATGCCTGCAAGGACCTCCTGGAGAAGATCATCGACCGGCTGGGGCTCTCGGCCCGTGCCTATACCCGCATCATCAAGATTGCCCGCACCATTGCGGACCTGGCCGGAGCGCCCTGCATCGCCCCCGCCCACCTGGCCGAAGCCGCCAGCTACCGTTTTCTGGACCGCCGGGATGTCTTGGATTTGTAGAATGTTAGAAAAACTACTATCTTTGCTATGAAAGGGGTAAAACTATGAGTACAAAACGTCACGTGACAGCCGTCATTGAAACAGGGCCTGACCATAAGTTTTCCATTTATATCGGAGATGAAAACTATCCCTACGGAATCATAGGAACCGGCGACAGCATCGCTCTGGCCAAGGAAGACTTTATGTATGGTTATGAGGAAATGAGAGAATCTGTAACGAAGGATTTGGGAAAAGAATTCCAAGAAGCAGATTTTGTCTTTCGTTATGATATTCCTTCGTTTCTACAGGAATTTGCCTATGCTTTCACCTTGGCAGGCCTTGAGCGTATCACAGGGATTAACCAAAAGCAATTGGGGCACTATGTGAGCGGATACCGGAAGCCTTCGGCCAAAACCATCAAGAAAATGGAAGAGGGCATCCATCGGTTCAGCGAACAACTCGGAATGATACATTTTGTAGGAGCCTGAGAGTATGAAACACCAAATATCAATCGCGGGCCTGCAGGACCTTGAACGGGCGGCCGGGGCGTTTATCCGGGAAATCGGAGACCATACCCTGGTGGCCTTCTACGCACCCATGGGCGCCGGGAAAACCACCTTCACCACAGCTGTTTGCAAGGCCCTGGGCGTGCGGGAAGACGCCGTGAGTTCGCCCACTTTCGCTATCGTCAACGAGTACCGGGCCGGGGACGGAAAGCCCGTGTTCCACTTCGACTTCTACCGGCTGGAAGACCCGGCGGAAGCCTTGGACATAGGCCTGTATGACTACTTGGACTCCGGACACCTGTGCCTCATGGAATGGCCGGAAAACGTTGAGCCCCTCCTGCCGGAAGAAACCCTTCGCGTGCACATCAGCGTCCTTCCGGACCACTCCCGCCTGCTGGAGTGGGAAGACTGAGGCAGGGTTTCACAAGTCGGTGAGCGCTGGAGGCCGTTTTTGCTCACGGAAGAAGGTAGTTCACAAGTCGGTGAGCGTCTGAGGCCGTTTTTGCTCACGGAAGAAGGTAGTTCACAAGTCGGTGAGCGCTGGTGGTCATTTTTGCTCACGGAAGAAGGTAGTTCACAAGCCGGGGAAAAAACAGCACACCTACAAAATTTCATTTGTTCCGGCTTGCGGTCGCTTTCTTATCTCCAGCATGGTAAGGAACAACTCTGTATCCTCAGCGCCGGACGACAGGACTTCTTTCCGGAAACGGGACCGGTCCATCTTCAGGCTCTCAACTGACGGCTTATTCAAAATGAGCTGCACAACCGGATAAGAGAATCCGGCAAAGAACAACATCACCGTGTGAAGGTGATTCTCCCTCTTGATGGAAGGAACCTGCTGGCGGAACTTTGACATAACACCATTACAGTAGCGGTCCAGATCTCTTTCCAACGACGGGAAAAGGGTCTCATCTTTCTGCATGGAGGCAACCACCTGCTTTATCTGTCTAAAGATACGTTCTTTCTGCTCCTCGTCTTCCTCCTGAAAATAATGAGCGTTGAGTTCTTCAAGGTGGCCTATCTTTTCATTGAACAACGAGCCCACCAATTGCGCTTTCTCTTTTTTCACCAGGTTCAAATCCCGTTCTTCCAACGCCAGCAGGGCCATCTGCTCATGCAGGAGACGGTCTTTTTTCCTGCTTTCCGAAACGACAACCATTACGAAAAGTGAGAGCGCAATCAATGCCAGGACAGCACCCATGACCGTTCTCTCCCGCATTCGCCTTATTCTTTCTTCCCGAAGCAGGGTTTCATTCTTATAATAGTCCCGCTGGGCAACACTTACCGACTGCTCCAGCAGCACACGAGTAAGTGAGTCTTGCGTTGTGGTTGCCTGGTCGATAAGAGAATATGCCGACGACCAATGGCCCCGCATGAATTCTATTTTTGATTTCAAGTAATTCAACGTTGCCTCCTGCTCCCGATTCCGACAATGGGCATACCCTTTTGAAAGCCAATGATTTGCCGAATCTCTTTGGCCAATACTTTCTAAAGCAAGTGCATAATATGCAAAGTCGGATGTTCCATAAAGAGCTTCTGGACTACTTCTATATAACCATACCGCCTCTTCCGGGAGCGTATCCTTTTTTACATAGACACTGGCAAGACGAATGCGGATTTGAGCAAGGAGTTGTGGGATATCTGAATGCCGCATAGCATCGTTAAGCAGACTATCTGCCATTCTATAGTCGCGGTTATTGGAGTATGCCGTCGCCAGGGAAACCTCTGAATATATCTTGTATATAGGGGCATTGGCCTTCTCAAAATAATCAACAGCTGTTTTTTGGCACTCAATGGATGCCGGATTATTGTTGGTTACGCTAAACAATACGGCCTTATTCCTGTTGATTAAGCCCAGATACAATAATTCGTCCAGTTTCAATGCATCCTTTTCCGCGTTCTCGAAAGATAACATGGAAGGAATATAGTCTTTGGCATTTTTTAGAACAATCCCCAGAGAGTACCAGGCAAGCATTCTTTCCCGGCTGCACTTTCTCTGGGAATAGTAGTCAACCGCTATCCGTGCCAGGCTATCTGACTTTATATCTATATAGTTCTTATCATAGGCCAGGCTCAACAAGAGCGCATGCCGCGCAACATCCTTTTTAGTTTTCAAGTCGGTTTGAGGAATAGCGAGCAAAACGGCAAGTGCACTATCCGGACGAGAACTGATACAGGATTCGGCAGTATCCAGTTGATGACGAATGTTGTCCTTGCAGGTAACAAGAAGAACGAGGGAAAAGGCAAATAGTAGAATTCGTCGCATGATGACTTATGGCATTTCCATGCAAAAATAATAAAACACGTTCGTATTAAGCATGATTACGATGTATCTGTTACCTTGTTTTTTCACTTTCATACTATATATCAACGAATTAAGTTATAAAAACTGTTACCCGTTTTTCTTCATTTCAAGAATAAAACGAACAATCTTTGTGGTGCCGAATTACAAGCCGCTCGGGCTCACCCAAAATATCAGCAAGAATAATGTGCTTTTGGTAAAGTATTTGTACCTTGCAGACGGCATGAAGACAAGCGCACAGCATAGCGACGGCTCCGGCCTGGTGTACCGCGGCCCGTTCGTTTACGGACGGAGCGCCAGCAACCGATGGCACTTCTCCGGCAAGGAGGACCAGGAAGTGGACTTCGACCTGCCCTACACCGACTTCGGCGCACGGCTCTACGCCCCAGCCCTCGGCCGCTGGATTGCCCCTGACCCCGCCTGCGAGAAGTACTACGACATCAGTCCGTATGCCTACTGTGCCAATGACCCGGTGAATCTGGTGGACGACAAGGGTGAATTTCCTCATGTGCTGGCAGGTGCAATTATTGGAGGAGTAGTTAATGGGGGGATTGCGCTATATCAAGGGAAAAGAGGAAAAGAGTTTTGGGGAGCGGTCGCTGGAGGAGCAGTTTTTGGAGCAATCACCGCAGCAACTGGTGGAACTAATCTAGCCCCAGCCGCAGGGATGGCTATTCTGGAAGGAACACTAGTTGGCGCAATTGGCGGTTTAGCTGGAAGTGCCACCGAACAGCTTATCAGCACAGGAACAATTGATACCGGAAAAACCATTACTGGCGGAATCGCTGGCGCAGTAGCCGGAGGAGCGTCTAACGGAATCAGTTTTTATATTAAAACTGGCAGTGAAAACGCCATCTCAGCCATTGAGAAAGAGTATACTTCCGATAGTGCTCAAAAAGTTTTACGCGATGAGGTAAAAAAAGAGCTTAATAATGCTGGGCGCAAAATAGGACATGCCACCAAAAAAGAATTGGGAGCAATGGTTACAGAAAGGACGCAAACGCTCATGAATGTTGACAGGGCTATGGTTAACGGCGTTTCACAAGTGCTGGATAACACCCAGCAACAAGTTGTTGAATGGGGATCCGGTAAACTCACCGGTTGGATATTTGACAAGCTTTATGAGTAAGAATCCATATCTTTTAATCCGAGAAGGAGACCAGTGGAAAACTAGTCTCATAAGTATGGGTTTTGTACTTTTGATAGTATTGGCGGCAACTCCTTTTCTATACAAAACAGAAACTGGTTTTTTAATCTTTATATACATTCAGGTAGTACTTGTGATTATCGCATGTGTTATTCGTTATTGTAAATATCACAATAAAAGGAGTATTATTCTTGAATTAAATGATGAGGGTGTCAAACTCAAGTTCAAAAACGAGCTTAGACATTTCTCTTGGGAAGAGATTGGACAAATCATAATTGAATTAGCCAGAAATCCTGCCAAACAGAACAAGTGGGAAATATGTTTTTCTATAAAAACCACGAGGGGGCTATATGCCAGTATGTTTTTATCACAATACATTTTCTCCATATATTACACTATAAGAAAAACTCGCAATATAGTATTACGATATACTAGTGATCCCGAAATGTTTATTAGCACTGTGCCCCCGTTTCTGAAATTGTTTTTCCTACGAAAACGGTATACTCCAAAGTAAATTGCAGACGGCATGAAGACAAGCGCACAGCATAGCGACGGCTCCGGCCTGGTGTACCGCGACCCGTTCGTTTACGGACGGAGCGCCACCAACCGATGGCACTTCTCCGGCAAGGAGGACCAGGATGTGGACTTCGACCTGCCCTACACCGACTTCGGCGCACGCCTCTATGCCCCGAACCTCGGACGATGGATCACCCCAGACCCCGAAAGCGAGAAGTACTACGACTTCAGCCCCTATGCCTACTGTGCGAATGATCCCGTGAATCTAGTGGATCCGGATGGCAGAGACTTAACTGACTATTATGACAAGAGCGGTAATCTTATCCTTCATGTCGAGGACGGCAGATAGGCGACACCATCAAATATAAAAAATTCAAAAAAACTTTTAGGAAGATTAACCAGATGACAGAATGAAAATACTAGTTTGCATTTTAACATTTTTATTTTCAAGTATTATAGGGCCAGATATTCCCAAACCACAAAGACTACGTGAGCATATTCAACTGGAAAAACAGGAAGGATACTATATCTACATAACAAAAACAAACTGCACCATGGTTACATGTTCGAACACACCGGACCTGTATGCCCATCGTTTGAAAGGACATCTTCCGCGAGGGATTAGAATGTACGGTTTTAGCAAAGGCTTTTGTTTTAGATATAAAAACAGAAACGAGGTGATGATATTCCCAAAACTAACTGAAAGAACGCCAAATAATACGCCGCAAACTATAACACTTTCCGATTTGGAAACGGGGGATTATTGCATAGCCAACTATGACAGTTTGTGTCCGGAATACACGTTGTTTGACCGCTTGTTCTTACCAGCACACAAGTTTCCTGCGGGTCATATTGCTTATACTCTACGCGGAGATATGGCTGACATCTACGTTATTGCCAGAAAAGAAGATATGATAGAAATGCTTTCTATCATTATTTCCGGGTGTAAGGGAACTGATGATTTCTTTATGCAGTGGCAAAGTATTAAACAAAAAGTGAAATGAACAGACTATTGTATATACTGCTTTCATTTTTAGTGTCTGCATGTTGCTGTGATGACAATGCTGCTTCATTGTCGTCACAGCGACGCGACGCAAATTCACCCTTTCCGGTTCTTTTCTCTGATGACATTCAAGATTCCCTCATCACTTTCATAAACAAAAACAAGGATTCATTTCACGATTATCCGTTTTATGTGCGCATTGTAAAAACAATGGAACACACCCCTGATACTATAATAAGTATGATAGCTGGCACCCCTAGCATAGTAGCCGTTCCCCCGCTTGTCGATATCACAAAGGGAGCAATTCAGATAGACAGCATTAGTATTATTCTAAAGTTCACTAACAACATAGATAATTTCCCAGCCGTAATCCTCAATAATTGGGATTACAATTTGGGAGTATCTCTATCTAATTACTATGATGATATCCCGTCAGGCTGCTGCATACATGATAATATTCGAAGGGCCTTTTTTAGATACCATAAGAATCATAGGTTAGAAACTATTAAGTAATGGGCTCACCTGCAATTATCCGTGGCTGACTATAATTAGTGTAGTTTGAAGATTTGATTGAGAATGGTTATCTTGCAGGTTGTAAACACCTGTTTTTTCATGAATCAAGATTGTAAACCCGTTCTGCACTTCACTTTTGGAAT
>JAEEGL014901441.1_pt1 | contig 48599 bp, 37 predicted proteins | sample 9134231 | NCBI WGS metagenome assembly JAEEGL01 (sample SAMN16246548, study PRJNA631951) | gut metagenome | biome: gut microbiome; feature: rumen; material: fiber-attached | host: Bos | place: Iran: Karaj | collected 2018-10 | reverse complement strand
TCTAATCTGGGCGACATTCAGCCGCCGACCAAGTTCAATAACAATTGTTCGGGCGTTACCGGAAAGAAGGCCGGTAAATGGTGGGCGTTTTATTGGGGCAAGGATCGCGACAGCCGCATTACCGACGTGACGATTGATTCTATCCTCAAGAAGTACGATACCGATTTCGAGTACCTGTACAATGAGATGGGATGGGCGCCGGATGCCCAGGCGCAAGAAGGCCAATACAGTGCCGTTTATTACTATGGCTCGGGTACGTGTGCCGGTGGTGCGAAGGACGATACCACGGGTGGTTGGCAGACATGGGTGGCGGGCTACACGGCGGTGGCAGCCTCGTTCTATCCGCTGTACAGTTTCAATACGAGTTGCCCCTACCGCGATCGCGTGGCACAGATGGATGCGATGATTCACGAGGGAATCCACTCGATGACGAACGGTTACCCTGGCGCAAAGGATGCGCACTGGTTCCAGGAAGCGGGTAACACCTGGATTCAGCAGGATATGTTCAGCCACCGCGATGGTGTCTACAACGGTATGGGATTTCTGAATGCGGCGACGGTTATTGCGCCGTTTATGCCTATTGAAACCTATTCGGGCTGGCTGATTGACGGCACTTTCGGTGGCCCCGGCGGCGGTGCCGATGGCGGTGGCGTGACCGGTAAGAATCAGCGCTACCTGCTGGGCGGTTCGCAGTACAGTAACATCTTCCCGACATTTATCGGAACATGGATCGGTACGGGTGCGGTGCGCTGGATTTACGGAAATGCCTACGGCAAGACCAAGTACCTGCTTGAAACTTACGGCCTCGACAAGGGTCTTGGCGATGCGGGCGTGCGCAGGCTCATTACCGAATTCCGCGCAAGGCTTGCGATGCTCGACATGAAAAAATGGTCCGGCGAAATCAGGAACCTGCTGAACCAGCATTTCGGTAGCGACACCTACTGGGAACAGGACATGTGGGACAACAACAGGAAAAGCTACACCTGGACCATGACGCCCTACCAGACGGTGACGGAAAGCGACGGCTACCTTGTACCGAATCAGGAAACGACTCCTGGGTGGTCGGGCTCGAACGTGGTACCGCTGAAGGTGCAAAACGGCGCTAAAGAAGTGACGGTGAGTTTCTACCCGAACGGTGCGAATTCCAACAACAAGAACATGAACTTCTTGCTGTGCTACCGCGCGACCGACGGAACGCCGGTATACAGCGAACCCATTACGGGCGAAGGCTTCGCGACGCTTCGCCTGGACAAGACGCCTTCTTCGACAAACGGTGCGCAGATGGTTTTCGCGGTCATCGTGAATACCGATTACCAGTACACCGGCAACACGGGAATTCGCAAGCTGCATTACGATTATAAGTTGAAACTGGAAACGGGCGTCAGTGGCGCTGGTGCTGCAAACGTCAAGTACTACAACGACTTCAAGCTGGATTACAAGTGGCCGGAAATTGGCGAGGTTCCGGCAGCTTCGAGTAGCTCCGTTGCATCAAGCAGCTCTGTAGCGTCCAGCAGTTCCAGCAGCGTACCGACGTCCAGCAGCTCCGAAAAGGTTGTCTCGGACGATGCCACGACATATACCATCACGGTGACTCTGCCGATTGACGACAACTATGCGACGGTCGCGGCGGAATTTGATGTGAACGAAATCGCGCAAAAGCTGGGGCTTACTGCATCGACTCTTTCCCAGGCGACGTTCTTTGCCCAGGAAAGCGACGGCAACACGGCGACCAACAGCACCGCCACCGCTCCGGGGCATTGGTTTGGTAAAGACGGCAAGGTGGTAGAATGGGGCGAGACCGCCTACGTGTTCAGCGAGGCCGACTTGTCGAAAGGAGTACTTGCCGTCGGACATTATCCGAACCGCGTGAAGGACGGCGAAAAATACAGCTTTACGCAGGGACTTTCGTACAACGGCAAAACAGTGCTGTTCAAGGTAAATGTTACTGTTACCAACGAAAAGGATGCTAGCGAGACGACAACGGCACTGATGTACGGACTCGAAGGGGTTTCAACACATATTGACCTCGCGTTCCGTCGTGGACAAATCGAAGTACGCTACACGCTTCCGCAGCGCGACAATGTGAAAATCAGCCTGTTCACGGGCTTTGGTGCCCTGATTGTCCAAGAAACGACAGGGATGCAAAACGCAGGCTTGCACTCGCACTCCTTCGACCTGAGCCAATTGCCTACGGCGACCTATATCGTGAAGGTGACTAGCGGCAGTTTCCGCGAGGCTAAGTCTATCAATATTGTCCAATAAGTCGACGAGAATTCAGCGACAGTGGTAAATTCCAAAGCCGCCGACCAATATAAGTCGGCGTTTTTTATATTTCCAATAGTTTATGTCCGGAAAGTCTTGACAGAACTTTCTAAATAGTGTACATTTGTGCATAGAAGCAAAAAAGGAGTACACTATGGAAATGAAATTTTGTCAGAGCTGCGGAATGCCGCTCACACCGGAAATCTTGGGCACCAATGCCGACGGTAGCAAGAGTGACGAATACTGCATCTACTGCTACAAGGACGGCGCCTTCACCGGCGACTTCACGATGGAACAGATGGTAGAATTCTGCTCCAAGTTCGTGGACGAGTTCAACAAGAATACGGGCAAGAGCCTTACCCGCGAAGAGTACAAGGTAGAACTGCGCAAGTATTTCCCGACGCTCAAGCGCTGGAAATCGAGCGACGCCGAGCTCCCGCATGCGAATTCGCCCATGAAGCAGAAGTATATCGAGGAGGTCAATGCGCTGGGCATCAAGGACATGCCGACCATCGACAACCTCTTCGTGCTGCAGGGCTCGTTTATCAATCAGGAATACAAGATAAACGGCAACAGCGTTAAACTCTTGGACGACAACGCAAGCTACTGGGGTAACCAGGTTGAAAAGCTGGGCGCCGAAGGCCGTTGTTTTGGTATCGCTTGCGACGAGCATTATATTCTCGTGAGCGAATACGGCAAGGACGGCGCGGACGCCGAAATCGTCGTTTTCAAGAAGCGATAACGGGTAAGAATTATTTCTGCTGTTTTCTCGGTTTTGAAATTTTATTTTGGTTGAGCGGATCCTGGCACTCATTCATGTCTTCGAGTCGCCCTTGTGAAAAGATGGTCCGTTGGCCCCAAGCTGGGTAACCGTAGCGTAATGCGAAATCTATATCGTGATTTTCGTATGTTATGGATGAAATGCGGCCTGCGTCATACTCAAGTTCGTAGCTCCCTACCAGTTTTTGACCCATTGTTTTTAACGGAAAGATAATGAAAGATGCAAGCCGTTTGTGCTCTTCGTTGTATTCATTGATGGTTTTGACTTTTCCGTTCTCGCTATAAAGGCTTTTCGCAACATATGAATGCGCGTCAAATCGTATTCCTGGCAACATGGTGCTTTCGTAAAAAGAAGAATCAAGTATTTCGTCTCCCGCAGAGTTGAACAACCTGGTTCGAGATTGCCTTGATGCGTAAAAATCAATATAGTCGGATTCTTCTTTGACAAGTTTCCCATCTTTGTAAAAACTTGTTATTCGGTGCTCTTCAGAATTAGTCCCATATCGAACTGTTTTGCGGCTGCCGTCTTTTTCCAGTTCCCTTTTATAAAAACCGAGTTCCTTTCCCGATTCGTCATAAATTTTTACGTCAAGATTTGTGGAATCGTTTGTGGAATGCTCGTAGCGGAATTTTTTGCCGTCATCACTTACCTCAACGAGTCGTCCCAAATGGTCATAAAATTTTGTCGTCGTGTTGAAAGAACCGTTCTCGTGTAGATCAGAACCGTAATACATTTCTTTTGTCTTTGAGATGCTCTTTGTAATCTTCCCGGATGCAGGATCAAGTTCAATTCTTGTGATGCGGATGGTGTCTTCGCAAACTCCATTGTTTAGCCTGCAATCAATACACTCTGTCACAATGCCGTTTTTGCGTTTCCCGATATATCGGCGTGTTTCGTTCTTTGATTTTTTGTTGATTTCTGTGACGGTTACTGAATCTTCATCATCGACTTCGATGAGTTTTGAACGGTAATAACAGCTGTCCCTTTTCTCGTATTCGCTAGTGATGATTCCCGCGCCCCACTTAGAACGAGCCTCATCGTCTAGCGAGTCTTTTTCGTAGCGGGTTTTCAATTCAAATCCGTTCTGTTTTCCGAATTTATCATGTCTCCCATAATACACGTCTGCAATAGAACCGATTTCCAAATACTCTTTGGGGTCAAAACGTTGTTGACTTAGGGATTTCGGCCAAGGGTTGCACCGGATGACTTTGTCCCACTCTTCGGAAGAAGTTAAGAAACTCAAAGCAGTTGCAGAATATGTCCGACTATTTTCTTCGTCCAAGGAAATCGCGCGATAGACATGGTAACCATAGAATGCTATGGTAAGCAGGATTGGGACTGCGGTGATAAGGAGGACTTTCTGGACCCGTTTCATGATTGTTTTAAATATACGTTATTATTGATGTTGGTGTCAATTTGCATTTTTGGTTGAATTTTACTCGCTTTTGGAAACTTTGGCGGTATAAATGTGCCGTACGTTACCGTGTCATATGCAAGCCTTGACTGAATCGGGCAAGATTGAGTTCAGGGATGCCCAGAACATTTCTATATTGCACATCCGTATATCGTATAGGAGCGCTTGATGGCGAATGTTGTGGATGGTGCAGTCCTTGACCGCGAGTTGAACCCGGAGCAGGCTGCCGCGGCAAAGAAAATTGATGGACCTATGCTAATCTTGGCGGGTGCGGGTTCGGGAAAGACCCGTGCTATCACGTACAAGATTGCCCACCTGATTTCGTACCACAATGTGGAGGCGAACAGGGTCCTTGCCGTGACGTTTACCAACAAGGCCGCCCGCGAGATGAAGGAGAGAATCCAGAAGTTGTTGGGCTGCTACGTGCCGTTCAACTGGATGGGAACCTTCCATTCCGTGTGCCTCAAGCTCCTCAAGCTCTGCTTGGGCAGGGATGCTGCCGTGAAGGCGATGGGCTCGCAGTGGTACGATTCGAATTTTTCCATATACGACGATGACGACCAGAAGAGGGTTCTCAAGGAAATCTTGAAGGAAGACCTGGGCGACAGCTACGATGCGGCCGAGGTGAAGAAGGTGCATGGCGCCATTTCGCGCTACAAGAATACGGTGCTTTACGAGTACGGCACGCCCAGGCTTCAGACTCCCGAAATCGCGCTCCAGCGTGCGGAATTTGCCGACGAGGAAAAGCGCGCACGCTATTACGCCGAATACCAGAAGCGCCTCAAGGAATCCAATGCGATGGATTTCGACGACCTGCTGTTCAATACGGTATTGCTGCTGCAGAACGCCCCCGAGCTGGTAAAACAGCTCAAGAACCAGTTCCAGTTCGTGGTGGTGGACGAGTATCAGGACACGAACGACGTGCAGTACGAACTGCTGAAATTGCTGATAAACGAAGACAAGAACGTGACGGTGGTGGGTGACGATGACCAGAGTATTTACGGCTGGCGCGGTGCGAATATCCGCATCATCCGCAACTTCCACCGCGATTTTGCCCCGGTGACTATCGTAAAGCTCGAACGCAATTACCGCTCCACGAGCAATATCGTGAAGGGTGCGGGTTCCGTGATTGCCCACAACATTCGCCCGGCCGAGATGGAAAAGAAGGTATTCTCGAAGGAAGAGGCCGGTGACCCGATTCGCGTGCGCCACATGATGGACGACCGAAGCGAGGCCCAGCAGATTGCCGAGACCATCCTCAAGGCGGGTTCGGATTTTTATTCCAAGACGGCGATTTTCTACCGCACCAACGCGCAGTCCCGCGTGATTGAAAAAGCATTGAACGACAGCCGCATCCCGTCCGTCATTTTCGGGGGCACGCGCTTCTGGGACCGCAAGGAAATCAAGGACATCCTTTCGTACTTGCGCTTGCTCGCCAACGAGAAAGACGATGCGGCACACTTGCGCGTCATCAACACGCCGCCGCGTTCCATCGGGAAGACGAGCGTGGAGACTGTGCTTGGCCGCGTGCGTAACGGCGAAGGCAATTTCTGGCAGATGCTTGTGGCCGAGGCGAACGGCACGGGCCGCGCCGCCCCGAAGCTCAAGGGCTTTACCGACCTGATTCAGGGCTGGAAGGATTTGCTGGCTGCGGGGGAGACTCCGCTCCCGATTCTTGCCGAACGCATTATCGCCGATACGGGCTACAAGGACTTCTTGCGCAAGGACGACGAACTTACTGCCGACGAGCGCATCGCGAACATCGACGAAATGGTGAACGCCATCCGCGAATTCGACGAAGAACATCCGGGCGCGAACCTAGACGATTTCCTCCAGGACATCTCGCTGTTGACCGACGGCGACAAGAAGGTGGATACCTCCAAGGGCGTGGTGACGCTCATGACCATCCACATGGCGAAGGGCCTGGAATTCAATACGGTCCATATCGCCGGCTGCGACGAGGAAATCTTCCCGCTGGTCCGCGGTTCCGCCTTCATGTCGGGCAAGGAAGCGAACGAGCAGATGGAAGAGGAACGTCGCTTGTTCTATGTGGGCTGCACCCGCGCCGAGAAGAAACTTTATCTGTACCATGCGGAACGTCGCTTTTTCCAGGGGACTATACGTCCGTTTGCCCCGTCGCGGTTCCTCAAGGAGCTGGACCCGTCTGTGGTGGAATTCACGCCGTGCATCGATTTTGGCGGTAGCGCTCCGGGCCAGATCCGCTACAATTCGGCTCCTGTGGGCATGTTCCGCAAGCCGTCTTCGTTCGGCTCCTCCGGCTATGGGCATTCCTCCGGCAGCTATAACCGCCCGGCTTCTGTGCCCGCGTCTATCCGCAAGAACGACCAGCGCATTGTCTACCGCAATCCTATCAAGGTCTCGCCCCCGGTGAAACCTGCCGCCCCGAGCGGCCCGCGTATTGTGTACGACGAGTACAGCGAGAATCCGTACCATCCGGGAGCGCGCGTACGCCACACCAAGTACGGGTTGGGGACCATCGTCAAGTGCTACGGCACTGGCGACAACGCCCGCGTGGACGTGCGATTCAACGGCGACAACACCATCAGGACGATTATCCTCAAGTACGCCGCCCTGCAGATTGTGGGGTAGTTGATAATTGATAATTGATAATTGATGATTGATGATTGATGATGGAGGATGTGTGATGTGGGGTGAGTAATTTGTCGTTACACTCTTATCATTGCACATTTTGCTATATTATCTCCCGTAACTAACGAGGTTTTTATGCTCGAACGTGAAGATGTTTTGAAACTGGCCAAGCTTTCGAGGCTCGAGGTCGCCGAGGGCGATATCGATTCCGTGAAGGGGCACCTGGACAAGATGCTCGACCACATGGAAGCCCTCAAGGCGCTCGACCTGTCCAACGTGGAACCGATGACCGCCGTGGAAAACGGCGCCACCATCCTCCGCGAAGATGTGCCCGTGCAGGGATTCTCCCTGGACCAGGCTTTTGCGAACGCCCCGGCGGTCGAGAACGACCATTTTGCCATCCCGAAGGTGATCGGCGGCTAACGCCTCCGTCCACATTCGCGCTTATTAGATTTTATGACTGCGGTTCACTGCATCGTCCCAGCGCGTATGGGGTCTTCCCGGTTTCCCGGGAAGCCCCTTTTTAAGCTATGCGGCAAGGAGATGATTGTCCGTACGCTTGAACGGGCGCGCCTTGCCGGCTGTTTCGACCGCATTGTGTGCGCGACCGACAGCGAAGAGATTGCTGCGGTCGTCACGAAGGCGGGTTTTGAGGCCGCCATGACAGGCGCTGCGGCGACAGGCTCCGACCGTGTGTCGGAGGCGGCTCGCGCCCTCGGCCTGGACCTCGTGGTGAACCTGCAGGGCGACGAGCCGCTGGCGGAGCCCTCCGTGCTCCGCTCTGTCGCCCAAGAGCTTGCCGCTCATCCGGATTCCTGGGTGACGGTCGCCTGCCCGCTAAACCCGGCGGAGGCGATGCTCAAGACTGTCGTGAAGGTCAAGGTCCAGGATGGCCTTGCCGTAGACTTTACCCGCGAGGTTCCCCCGGAGGAGGCCCCGCGCTGGTTCCAGCATCAAGGGATTTACGCCTATTCCCGGCGCGCCCGCGATGAATTCTCCTCCTTGCCGCAGTCCCCCGTGGAACTGGAGCGCTCCCTCGAGCAGATGCGCATCCTGGGCCTACGCCCGATACGCATCGTGGAGAGCCCGTTCCCGAGCATCTCTGTGGACGTGCCTTCCGACGCGAAAGCGGTGGAGGCCTTGATACATGAACGTGAGCTAGAAGGATAATTCCATGAGTTATCAAAACGCAAGGCTTGCTTCCTGTATATATCCGGTACATGCTTCTTTGAAGAAGGCGGTGCCGGATGAATTCTGCTGAGAAGAAAGTCGTCTATATGGCGGTCGCCTTCCTCGTGGTGGGCGTCGTCGTGAGGTTCCTCCCGTGGGGAATCCCGTCCATCGAGCAGGACGATGACCTGCTCGCCCGCGAGTCCGTGACTGCCCAGGTCCATCAGGTTCCGCAGGAATCCACCGATAATCCACAAATTACAAACAAAGTAATTTCTTCGGATGATGACGAGGAAGTTGCCCCGCAAAAGAAAAAGAAGCGGAAAAAGTCCCGGAAAAAGGGAAAAATCGTCCGTTTGCCGGTGCATATCAACCACGCCGGGGTGGACGAACTTTGCGCGCTGAAAGGGGTCGGACCCAAGCTTGCGGGGCAGATAATTGCCTTTCGTGAGCAAAATGGGCCGTTTTTGACCCCCTCGGACCTGGAAAAAGTGCCTGGAATAGGTAAGAAAAAGGCGGAGGGTATACTCCAGGGCGTAATTTTTGATTAGTTTTAGGGGGTACAACTTTCATAAGTCGTTGAGTATATGAGTGATACGAAGATTTACATGGGTATTGAAGTAGGCGATGCTTCCTTGAAAGTCGCCCTCTTGGACTCCGCCGAAAAGCGGGTTCTCAAGACCGCTGTCCTGGAAACGGAGACCAGCCCCATCGATGATATCTACACGTTCGAGACCGTCCTCCAGACATGGATGGAGTCCATCGAACTGGAGAGCGTGGAGGCCATTTCGGTCGCCATCCCTGCTTTCCGCTCCATTATCCGCCAGGTCTACGTGCCTGCCGAGGCCGCTACGCACCTGGACGACTACCTCCAGTGGTACCTCGGTCTTATCACCAATGCCGAGAAGGGCGCCTACGTGGTGGACTACAAGGTCCTGAGCGGTTCGGCATCCCTCGGTCTCACCGTACTTCTTATCGCGGTCCGGCGCCAGTGGGTGGACGCCCTGCGCAAGGGATTCCGCTCCAAGTCCTTGGCTCCCAAGGCGATGGAAGTTGATGTGCTTTCTCTTTTGAACTTGATGGATGTCGCTGAAGGGGTCAAGGACCTGCAGTGCGTCATCAAGGCGGACTACATGGGCGTGACCATGATGTGGCTCTCGAAGGACAACCTCCAGGGTCTGCGTTGCGTGTCCACTCTTCCGCTTGTGAACAAATCCCGCGAAGAAGCTTACGAATTACTTGCTAACGAGGTCATGAACCAGATCAACCTCGCCAAGGAAGAAAACGCCGCTCTCGATATCCGCCAGATAAACATCTGTGGCGAACTCGCGCAGGATCCGCTTTTCGTGGAAGACCTCCGCCGCTGCTGCCCCGGCTACCAGCTCGCGTTGATGGATTCCTTCTCCAATCTTAGACTTCCGGTGGACGAACAGGATTCCGCCGCGGTGCTCTGCTGCGCCGGTGCCATCGGAACCGCCCTGAACGTGATGGAGGGTGTATGATTCGCTTGAACTTGATCGACGCCGCTGAAAGGGAATCCCTGATAAGCAACGTGAACCCGGTTCACGTGACCGACGTGTCTTCGCAGGTCAAGACATCCAAGAAGAAGGCTCTGACCATCTTCTTGTCCGTGCTGTTTGTCTTTGTCGCCTTCAGCTGCTTCCTCAGCGTGGCTGGCGTTCCCAAGCCGCTGCAGGGAGCTCTCCCGAGCCAGTACCTTGACCTTATCGGTGCCGAGGACCCGAGCCGTTCTGCCCTGACCTTGAGTTCCGGTCAGACGACTACCGCCGGTGGTTCGCTTGAGGCGCAGGTCGCCCAGGCCAACGAAGCTATCAAGCGTCGCGAGGCCCTTACGGTAAAGCAGGTTGTCGGCGAAATCAACCCGACGGTGCTTTACAACAACAAGCGCGTCGACTTTACGCAGTTCCTGCCGATGGAAAAGATTTCGTTCCAGCGTGCTGCCATGGCGCAGTTCCTTACGTTCCTGAATACGGCGACTCCGGACGATGTCGGTTTCTCCGACTGTATCTTCCAGGCTCCGAACTTCTTCTACCTGCGCGGTGTCGCTGCCAAGCCTACGTCGCAGCGTAGCTTCTTGGAACGCGTCAAGTCTGTGAGCTCCGAATTCAAGACTCCGCCTATTCCCGAGAACGCCCCGGCAACCGACATTACCGCCTTCGGTAAGTTCAACGTGACGAACGTGAACATGAACGCGGTGACCAAGTTCGTTCCTGCCGCGGACATGCTTGAAGAACTCAAGTCCCTCAAGGCTTTGGCGAGTACGCATAAAGTTGTCCTGAACGGATTGGACAAACCGTCTGTGGAAGATTATGGCGTCTACAAGCGCTACATCTACCAGACTTCCACCACTTGCGACTATCCGGAACTGCAGCAGTTCTTCGCGGCCCTCTCCGAATCCCCGATTCGTGCGGCAGCGCAGAAGGTTGAGCTGAAGTTCGCGAAGAGGAACATGCAGGTGGCGATGCGCATCGAAATGTTCGTCTTGCCGTAACATGCCCATCCGAATTACTGGCGGACTTCTCCGGGGACGCAATGTCGCTTCCCCGGATTCCATGAAAACGAGACCGACGGGCTCCCGTACGAGGGAGGCCCTCTTCAATATTTTGCAGGGTGTCGAGGGGTTCCGTATGCTGGACTTGTTCGCAGGTTCGGGAATCATGGGCGTAGAGGCTATTAGTCGTGGGGCTTCGCATGTGGTGGCCGTAGAGATGGCCCATTCGCAGGCGAGGCTCGTGTACCAGGCGTACAAGGCTCTCGGTATTACAGACAAACTCACGTTGCTCGAAAAGAACGCCCTTACGCTCGAGAAGGAATCTCTCTGTGCGGAAGGCGGGTTCGACTTGATTTACGCTGATCCTCCGTTCAAGGACATGGAATACCCCGACCTTCGCAAGTTCTGGGAATGGCTGAATCCGAGCGGTGTCGCCGTGTTCGAGGCTCCGAGCCGCAATTTGCCTGCATGGGTGAAAGAGATTGCCGAGGCCGGTACGGTGCAAGTCCGCCGTTACGGCGAATCCTCCCTCGTGATTTATCGCGCCTGAGCCATTCTTGAATAGTCGTTGTGATTGAAGGCCGATGCCAATGACCAATGACTAATGACCAGCAACTAATAGCTATATTTACGGCATGAAGAAAATCGCCGTATTCGCGGGGTCGTTCGACCCGTTTACGCTGGGACACCTGGATATCGTCAGGCGTGCCGCTTCGCTGTTCGACGAAGTGTGGGTGCTCTTGGCGGTGAACGCGTCCAAGAAGTACTGCTTTGACGAGGCGACCCGTGCCGAGATGGTGCGCCTTGCGGTCGCAGACATTTCGAACGTGAAGGTGGACGTGTACGACGGCCTTACGGTAGATTTCATGAAGCGTGTCGGGGCGAAGTTCTTGGTGCGCGGTATCCGTGGCGCCGCTGACGTTGAATACGAACAGACGGTCGCCTGGAACAACAAGATACTTTATCCTGAATGTGAGACGTTGTTCCTTTCTAGCGCTCCTGAGCACTTGATGGTTTCTAGCACGGTGGTGCGCGAACTCCTGAAGGCGGGAGTTGCCGGGGAAGGCCGCGCGAAGCTTGCTAAATACGTTCCCGATGCAGTAATCTCCTTACTGGCCCCTAACCACTAGCCACTTCCTACTAATTATGACTCCTTTCCGATTCTTGCCCAAGGCCATCCGAATTCTGTTAATCGCCAATGCGGCCGTATTCGCCATTGCGTTTGTCCTTGGCTCCGTGATGGGCCTGCACTTGAACCTCCCGGGAGCCGGTTACGGCAATATCCGCGACTACATCGTCTACTTCGGTGCGTTCTTCCCGACGAGCCCGCTCGAGGCCTGGCGCTACCTGACCTACATGTTCGTGCATGTGGACTTTTGGCATTTTGTTTTCAACATGCTCATGCTGTGGATGTTTGGCGGCAGTGTCGCCGAGTACATGGGCGCAAAGCACTTTACCGCGATGTACCTGTTCTGCGGCGTGTTCGCGGCGTTCTTCAGCTTTATGCTTTGCATGGCGGGCCTCACGAACAACCCGATTATCGGCGCGTCCGGCGCCCTGATGGGAATTTTTGTCGCGTGCTACAGGTTCTTCCCCGAAAGCAGGCTGTTGCTTTTCTTTGTCGTCCCGATGAAGCTTAAGCATGCCATGTGGGTGATGGTCATTTTCGACTTGATCATGGCTCCTTCGGGCGACGGTGTTGCCCACTTTGCGCACTTGGGTGGCGTCGTGGCAGGCTTTATCTACATGTACTTCTACGAGAAGGGCTTCCGCAAGCTGCACAATATCCGCAAACCGCGTAGGCGCGAATCTTCTGCCGACAATCGCCAAGACGATTCCGAAGCCATCGAGGGCGAAGTCTTTTACGTGGACGAGCAGAAGCGCATGAACGAGATTCTGGACAAGGTGAATCGCGAGGGAATCAACTCGCTGACCGAATCCGAAAGGCAGTTCTTGTTGAAGGCGGGCGACAAGCTGCGCCGTCGCAGGGGTGGACTGTAATCCAATTTTTTTAGAGGTTGTCTGATGAAGAAAGTTTTAGGTATGGGCGCGGCCCTCGTTGATATTCTCGCGAATGTGGATGACGCATGGATTGAATCGCAGGGCGTGCAGAAGGGCGGCATGAACATGGTGGACTGGCCGCAGATGGAAAAGTTCCTCGCGGCGCTCAAGAACCCGCTGCGCGTGCCGGGTGGCTCTACCTGCAATACGATGGTCGGTCTTTCTCGCCTGGGTGGCAAGGCCGCCTTCATCTCGAAAGTCGGCGACGACGAACTCGGGAAGATTTTCCGCGAGCACCTGGAACGTAACGGCGTGGAATCTAAGCTTGGCATGAGCGATGCCGCCACGGGTTGCGTGTTCTCTGCGGTGACGCCCGATGCACAGCGTTCCATGTGGACGTACCTCGGTGCGTCTGACTTCCTGGCTAGCGATGACTTTGTGCCGGCTCTCTACGACGGCGTTGGCCTGCTCTATGCGGAAGGCTACCGTGCGTTCAATGCGGACTGCTTCAAGAAGTCGTTTACGCTTGCCCGCAGCCTGGGTGTAGAAACCGCGCTCGACTTCAGCAGCTTCGGCGTGGTGGATGCCTGCCGCAAGCTGTTCGACGAACTCTTTGCGGAGAGTATGATCGACATCATTATCGCGAACGAGGACGAAGCCTTCGCCTACGCGGGCGTGAAGGAAGAAGCCGCTCTCGACGTTCTTGCGCAGAAGGCGAAGGTCGCCGTGGTGAAAATCGGCAAGCGCGGTGCCCTTATCGCGAAGGACGGCAAGGTGACTCGCGTGCAGGCTGGCCCCGCGAAGGCCATCGACACCACTGGCGCCGGCGACCTGTGGGCGTCGGGATTCCTGTACGGCTACATGAACGGCTGGGATATGGAACGCAGCGGCAACCTCGGTAGCGTGGTCAGCAACGAGGTGGTGCAGGTGATGGGCGCCCAGATTCCTGAAGACGGCTGGAAGCGGATTCTCGCGACAATTTAAGGCCCTGGAGCCCCTTTTACCCCTTTTTTGATGCCCGAAAGACCCCTTTCGGGCATATTTTTGTGCCTTTTAGTGCCGAAATGTAAATTTTTGTATATATTTAAGGTGCGTGAAAGGGGATAGAGGTGCGTGAAAGGAGTTAATATGAAATATTTCCAAATTGTTGCCGCTATCGCGTTCGCTTTTTTCGTATCTGCGAATGCCCAGGGCGATGAAGTATTCATCCGCAACATGTGCGATACCCTGGCCTCCAAGGGCCATGATCCGGTGACGCTAGTTGCCACGGACCTCGTTGAAACCAAGTGGGTCGCAAGCAAAAAGTCGGGCAACTGGACCCATGGAACGGCGACGAAGGCGACTCACACGTCGTACAGTACGCTCTCGCCCATAGTGAAAAGTGTCAGTGGCAGGTTCCCGCTTTCTATCGAGGCGGGCTGTCGTGCCAACTCGAACATGCTGTACAAGTACATGAGATGGAACGAATTTAAATGGTCGCGCGATTCCTTGTCGGATTATTCCACATACATCTTCGATACGCATAACCGTGCCATCGGTGATTACGATTCCACGAACGCGAACAATATATTGGCGATGGTAAGCGAGCTTCCTGTCGATAAGGATTCATACAATTCCGACGAGATCATGATATCCAAGTCGTTCGAGTTCGCTTTCGAATGGTGGCTTGCGGCGGCTGAAATCAGCTGGAAAAAAGCCAATGGTGCGACCAGCAAGAAGTTCTTCAATGTTCCCGCCTTCGATTCCCTGACGGCGTTCCGGGCCATGTTCGACTTTATGAAGGCGACCCTTGATACCTCGACAACCATTCCGGATACTATAAGTACCGCAAATATCCAAGTCATCAAGGTCGTGTTGAAGGATTCGGAGAAGACGACGACCATCATCGAACCGGCTTCTTCCAGCTCCGTGGTGCCGCCTTCCAGCTCGAGCGATAAGCCCCAGTCCAGCGCTACCCAGTCTAGCAGTTCCAGCGATACGCCCAAATCCAGTGCTGTGAATTCCAGCTCCAGCGACGTGCCTAAATCCAGCAGCTCTAGCGATACGCCCAAGTCTAGCGCGGTGCAGTCGAGCTCCAGTTCGAAGGATACTCCGGCGTCTAGCAGCTCCGTAACCTCCAGCAGCTCTACGACGTCCAGCGCTTCCGGCGATACGCCGAAGTCCAGCTCTAGCGACACTCCCGAGTGCAGCGACTCCAAGTCGAGCTCGTCCGGAGGCAGTGAAGCGATTGCGACGGTCCGTACGGAATTCGTGGACGAAGAAATTGTCGAGGTGCGCGGTCTTGACGGACGTCTTGTGAAAAATTCCGGAAACGTGAAACCCGGAATTTACTATGCAAAAACGTCTCGAGGCACATGGTTCAAGAAGGTCGTTCTACCTCGCGGAGAGTAAGCTTTGGGCCCGGTCTTAAGACCGGGCTTTTTTGTATATTTGGAACATGAAGAATTTTGTCAAGATTTTATTCGTGTCGCTTGTGCTGTGCGCCTCAACCGCCATGGCCGATGAACCAGTCGCAGCCGAACCTGCCGCCCCGTCGGCCGAGGCCGCTCTCCAGCAGGAACTTGCCGTGCGTGACAGCGCGATGCAGGTGCAGGGCAATGCCTGCAACATGGAGAAGGATTCCCTCCGTGCCGTAATCGAGACCGAAAAGGCGAAGAGCGATAACTGGGAAAAGAGCTACAACACTGTCAAAAAAGACAACGAGACTTGCGCGCAGATGCTTTCCACGTCTATCGGCGTTAACGAGAAGAAGAAGGAAAAAGAGGAAGAAGACCGCCGCAGTGCTGCGATGGCTACGTCGTCCTCGTTCTTGGGCGGCTTCGGCGTAGGCATGCTCGTCATGTGGCTCATCATGAAATAACCGGATGGAGAAACCTCCGATGAAACGAATTCTCGCCATTGCTTTTTGTTGTCTGGTGCCGTTCTGCTTTGCAAAACAGAACGCGCAGTCGGCGGGGCCTTTCCAGCACGGCAGTACGCTCAAGCCCCTTTCGACCGTTTCCCTGAAGACGGCCGAGATTTCGGCGTTCATGCCCGAGAAAAAAGTTCTCTTTGTCGTGGGCGAAGGCAAGATTGTCGAGGTCGTGGACCTGCAGAATCCGGGACGCCCCAAGAAGATTGCCGAGAAGGCGATTCCCGGGAACGCCTCGAGCGTGACCATCCATGGCGACGTGGTGGCGGTCTCGATGCTCGAAGACGAGGAATGGCGTGACGGCCAGGTGCAAGTGATGCGCTATACGGACAGCCTCGAGGTGCTCGGGCTCTACAAGGTGTGCAGCCAGCCCGACATGATCAAGTTTACTCCCGATGGCAAGAATTTGCTGGTGGCGTGCGAAGGTTCGCCGAGTACGGATTTTTCGGAAGACCCTGAAGGCGGTGTGGCGATTCTCTCTGTGAAGGATGTGGCAAAGCCCGAGTCCTGGGCGAATGCGGCCTTGAACGTGGTGCGTTTCAACAAGCTCGATACGGCATCGCTCAAGGCGGCCGGCGTTCGTAGCCCCGGCGTGAACGGCTTTGTGCGTTCGCTGGAGCCCGAGTACATTACGGTGTCTGACGATTCAAAGTTTGCGTGGGTGAGCTTGCAGGAGAACAACGCCATCGCGAAACTGGACGTTGCCGCGAAAAAGATTGTCAAGGTTTTCCCGCTGGGTTACGTGGACCACTCGAAACAGGGGAACGGCCTTGACGCGGTAAGCAACGGCCTCGTGGAAATCAAGAATTATCCCCTGCGCGGCTTGCGTCAGCCCGACGGCATTGCGACGCTCTCCGTTGGCGACCACCATTATGTGCTTACGGCGAACGAAGGCGCGCCCGTGAACGATTACAAGGCATGGACCGACGTGACGACGCCGATGATGCTTGCGGAACAGGGACGCCTGGACCGGAAAGTCTTTACGGACTCGCTTTTGGCGGAACTGAAGGACCTGTCGGTGAGCGGCCTGGAACGCTGCGACCGCAAGCCGGACAAGACGCGTGACGGCAAGTGCCCCTACATGTATTCTTTCGGCAGCCGTTCCGTGAGCCTCTTTGACGGGAATACCGGCAAACTGGTGTGGGATTCCGCCGACCTCTTTGAACAGCTGATTGCGAGGCTTGCGCCGGAGTACTTCAACTGGAACGCCAAGAAGAACAAGGTCAAGATGGACAAGAGGAGTGCCGACAAGGGCTGCGAACCCGAAAACGTGACCGTCGGACTCGTGAACAACAGGCACTACGTGTTCGTGGGGCTCGAACGTACGAGCGGTATCGCCGTCATCGACATGACGAACATCGACGCTCCTTTCTTGGCCGATTTCTACATGGACCCGCTTGACCGTGGTCCCGAAGGCGTGCTGTTCATCCCGGCCGAACAGAGCCCGCTTGCAGGCCAGGCGCTGCTCGTTGTCGGTTACGAGTACAGCAAGACGCTCACGATTTATACAGTGAAATAGAACTAAGGCTCGACGCTCTCGGGCCACGGGTGCTTGGGGTAGCGGCCGCGCAGTTCCTTGCGCACCTCGGCGTAGGTGTTCTTCCAGAATCCTGTCAAGTCCCAAGTCTTTTGGATGGTGCGGAAATTCGGCGCCAAAATGTCGTAACGGACTTTCAGCTTGCCATCCGCAATCTTGTGCTCGCCGCGCATCTGCATAAAGTCCTCGATGCGGGCAGAAATTTCCACGAGTACTCCTTCGACGCTCTGCACGGATTTCCCGTCGTCGCTAGAGGCGACCTCCTGGTAGCTGTAGCGGGCGCGCTTGCCGTTCGGCAGTACGTAATGGTCGGGGAAGGTCTTGTTCAGCCAGGCGAGCATGGACTTGCCGAAGTAATCTTCCACGATGCTCCTGTAACGGCCCTCGTCAATGTCGCGCAGCAGGAATTTCCCGTCGGCGAATTCGTCGAAGATGATTTCCATGTCCTCGTCGTTCATTTCGGGCAGCCCGTATTCCGGGTAGAGCTTGGCGGCAAGGCGCATCTTGGTCAGTAGCGTCTGCACGGATTCGGTGAGGTAGCGCCCCGACCAGTTTTCCTTCTCGATTTTTTCTTTCCAGGCGTCGACGGTGAGCTTTTTCAGTTCGGCGAGGACCTTCGGCGATGCTTCTTGCGTGAGGATTTCCTTGCGCGAGAGTTCGGTGACTTCGACGCCAATGAATCGTTCCTGGCCGCTGCGCCACAGGAGCTCGTAGCGGGCTTCCGCATCGCCGGTGTCAAGCATTTCCTTGTCGATGGCGGCATAGAGGTTCACCTTGAGTTCCGACTTGCTTCCGCCACCGGTGCGTAGCATCGAGAGCGCCAGGATGGCGTAGGGCGGTTCTGCGACTTGCAGGCGGATGATATTCTGGTTTGCAAGTTTGTACGCGTTGCCGTTCGGCGTGGCGAGCCTGTCGGGGAAGGCCTTGAGAAGGCTATGGGCTACGAGGTGTGAAATGTTAGATGTGGGGTGTGAAGTGAGAGATGTTGCGTTTCTCTCGTCTCTCGTCTTTCGTCTCTCGTCTAACCCATCGCGGTACTCCCGCAGCTGCCGGAACGTAAAGCTCACTTCGCGCGGGACGTTTACCGACTTCGACAACGTGTCGGCGGCAAGCGTGAGGACATCTTGCGGGAACTTGGATTTCTGCAAGGCTTCGGTGCCGGAGTGTATCCAGGCGAGCGCTGCGAGGAGCAGGTCGGGGAGGTCTTGTGGACCGCTTGCCGAGGCGAGCAGCAGCGCGAGCGGGATGCTTGAAACCGGCGTGCGGATTGCCTTGAGCCCGAGTTCCGTGATGGCGCCTTCCTGGAGCATGCCGAATTTTTCAAGAAGCGTTGTCGCGGCTTTTTCGCGTGCCTCCGGAATCGCCGTGGGCAATTGAATGTCACCCTGGAAGGAGTCCGCAGGACGACTGATAGGGTCCATGGATTCAAGCGCCGCTTTCTGCAACAGCAGTTCCGAGGGCTCTATCTGCAGCACCTCGGGGACGATTCCCCTGGGCATCCGCTTTTCGGATTCCTCGCTCCAGAGGCGGATGGCGCAACCGTTCTGCGTACGGCCGCTACGGCCGCTGCGCTGGATGGCGTTCTGCATCGAGATGGGCATCGTGCGCAGTACGTTCACCTTCTCGCTGTCGTCGTAGAGGCTCACGCGCTCGATACCGCTGTCCACGACGCCCGTGACGTTCGGGACGGTGATGGAGGTTTCCGCGATGTTCGTGGTGAAGATGACGCGCGGGCGTTCGGTGACTTCGAAGATGCGGTCTTGCGTTTCGCGGTCTTGCCCGCCGTAGAGTTCCAGGAATTCGGCGCAGCTGTTGCCGAGCGCTTCGGCGGCGGCGCTGTGGCAGCGGGCGATTTCGGCCTTGCCCGGCAAGAATACAAGCGTGGTCTGCCAGATGTTGTTGCGGTACAGCGTCTTGAGCGCCCGCACCACTTCGGCGTCAAGGCCCACGCCCGAAACGAGCGAGTTGCCCGTGGCCGGCGCCTGGTTGATGATCTGTACGGGGAACAGCGGATGCCCGAGGCTTAGGCACTTGACGCCGAGAACCGCTTCGAGTTCGTCGCGGTTCAGCGCCGCCGACATCACCGCAACTCTCGGCCCCTCTCGTCTCTCGTCTGTAGCGAGCTTGCGAGCGTTCTCTCGTCTAAAAAACGCGAACAGCAAGTCCATGTCAGCCTTGCGCTCGTGGTATTCGTCGAACACGACCCAGTCGGCGTCCATCTTGGCGTGCAGCAGTTCCTGCAAAAAGTTTCCGTACGTCTGGAACAGAATGCGCGTGCTTGCGCTCTTGCAGCTGTCTTGCCGGAACTGGTAGCCTACAGTCTTGCCGCAGGGCTCGCCGTGGAGCTTCGCCGAAAATTGCGCAAGCGAGAGGGCCGCGATACGGCGGGGCTGCAGTACGACGACGCGCCCTTTGCAGTGCTTGCTTAAAAAGTAGGGGATGAATAGCGACTTGCCCGAACCCGTGGGCGCCTCGATAAGCAGGTTGCGCGACGCTTCAAGCGCCGCTTCCAACTTGTCTTCTTCTTCCGCGAGGGCTAAATCACCGTAAGTCATTATATGGAACTGGGGCGTTGCGGGGCATTGTTAGACGAGAGGACGGACCTGCGGTCCTACAGACGAGAAACGAAAGAAAAATAATGGTGCTTCGCACAAGTACGAAAAATCCCTCGTCTTTCGTCTACCAGCGCGGCGGTCTTTCGTCTAATTATTACCTCGGGTACTTCAGCTTTTCGCCGGTGGCCACGTCCATGTAGGGCGGCTTGCCTTCGCGGAACTTCTGGTTGATGACGAGGTTCTCGATGCGGCGGCGCAGTCCCTGTTCTGTTTTGCAGAAGAAGTACACCACCTTGTTGGTGCCCGGCACGAGGAACATGGCGAGCTTGTACTTCTGCTTGACGGCGCGGCGGAAGAACATCATGTCTTCCTTCTTGGGCATCACGAGGTTGCTGTTTTCCTTGGTTTCGCAAATCATGTCGGCATCGGCGAGCAGCGCCTTGGACTTCTGCTTCAGGGCCGCGAAGTTGGGCTCGGAATTTTTGCGGATGGTTTCGAGACTGAATGCTCCACCGCCTTCCTTGAGGGCCTTGCGGATTCCGCGGAATGCGAAGATGCCGAGGATGACAAGAACCAGGGCGATAATGAAGGGCCAGTAATTGGCAAGAAAATCTAACATAGGGACCTCGCGATTTCTCCTTTCAGGACGCCCCAAATATAGAAAAAAGAAAAATTTTCTATTTTGTAAAATCGTGAAAGATCTTGTAAAAATAGGATGTCTTGCTGCTCTGCTGTCTGCGACGGCCTCATTTGCCGGTCCGGCTGCGGCCGGTTGTGCCGACGGTACGGTGGTTTCCTCGATTTCGTTCGAGGGCCTTGAGCACACGAAGCCCCGCGTGGTGGAACGCGAACTCCTGAACAAGGTGGGCGAGCCGTTCTCCGCCAAGAATTTCGAGACCGAGAAACTCCGCCTGCAGGATCTGGACCTCTTTACGGAAATTACCATAACCTGCGACGGTGCAAACGTTAAATACGCCTTCAAGGAAATCTTCCGCTGGATTCCGGCGCCTGCGGGCAAGAAGACGGACCGTGACGGCCTGATGCTCGGGCTTGCGCTTGCGAACCTGAACGTGTTGGGCGAGGATATCCGCGCCGAGGTGCAGTACCGCACGACGGTGGATCCGTTCTTCGACAAGAACGAGTATGCGTTCTACGCGAGTTCTCCATATTTCCTCGGTTTCCCGCTCGGGTGGAACTTCGAGTTCCTCGTGACCGACAGCTACGACAACATCCGCGGTTTCCAGGAGAACAGCATCTTGCTCGACCTGGATTTGGACTACAAGGTGCTGCCGCACTTGTCGCTGCTGTGGACTATTGCCGGGCGCGATTTGCAAGATGCCGCGTTCTTGCCGGAACTGGGAATCGGTTTCGCTTTCGATTACCGCGACAGCAAGCTCGATACCCGCAGGGGCGTGTATTTTGAGTACATGCTCACGCACGTGGGCGAGGGCGACGACAGCGACAGTGACTGCGACGTGTCCAATGGCGAAAGTTGCCGCGGCATGGGAGGCGAGAACTTCTGGGAGTACCTGACGGATGCCCGCGCCTACTTTACGCTCGGCAAGTTCGTGACGGGGGCGACGGCGCTGGTGCGCCTGCGTCCGGGCGATGTGGAATTCTACGATTACTATTATCATGGCGGTGCCAATACGTTCCGCGGTCACGAGGCCGACTCGGGCTCTCTCGGTGTCCACGAGGCGCTCCTTACGCTCGAGGAGAGGTTCGTGTTGCTGGAACGCCGCTCGGCCAGTGTCGCCGGCGTGAACTTCTTCTATGGCGTTCAATTGGTGGCGGGCCTCGACGGGAGCCTCCTGTGGGACAAGGGCCACCCGGGCTGGGACGATTACGAGGGTGCCGTCTACGGCGGTCTCCATCTCGTGATTCCGGCGCTCGACCGCATCCGCTTCGAAGTCGGTTATAGCCCCGACAAGGGCGAACCGGTATTCTACTTCGGGCTGTTCGACAAGGTGACCTCGTCTCGCTGGAGAAGTAGATAAGAGCATAAGACCGCTCGAACGGCTACACTTGACTATTTGCTACATAAATGTTAAATTTACGTTAACGTATTGGAAAACAAAGACTTAGGCCAAAGGTGGCCTATCGGAGTATAAATGGCAATCAATTACCTGGATCTCCCTATTGGACGTAAGTACCCCTACGAGGTCGATTGCGTCGTGGAGATTGGCAAGGACACGAACCTCAAGTACGAATATGACGAACGCCTGCACGTGTTCCGCCTGGACCGCTGCCTGCTCAGCTCCATGAGCTATCCCTGCACGTACGGCTTCATTCCGAGCACCAAGGCCGACGACGGCGACGCGCTCGACATGCTTATCTACAGCCCCGCCTCGATGATGACGGGTTCCGTTTGCACTTGCCGTGTGATTGGCGCCCTCGACATGACCGACGGCGGCAAGAAGGACTACAAGGTTTTGGGCGTGCCGGTATTCAACCCGCGCCCCATCAAGGATATTGGCGACGTGGACCAGATGTTCCTGCGCATTACCAGGAACTTCTTCCAGAACTACAAGGAATTGGAAGGCAAGGATGTGCAGATTGGCGAGTGGCAGAATGCCGACTTTGCCCGCGAGAAGGTAATCGTGGCTCACCGCGCCTACTTCCAGAACCAGGTGCAGGTCCCGGAATCCTTCTACCAGGAACCGGAAAGCGCTGAACACCTCCCGCCCGAAGAACTGATCTAGTTCACGCGAAATCAAGAATTGAGAGAACCCGGCCGCTGCGCCGGGCTTTTCTGTTTGGGCGGACATCTTGGGCGGACGTCTTGATGCATAAAAAAGAGCGGGGCTTTCGCCTCGCTCCTTTTTGAAACTGTAGAAGCTCTTACCTGGAGTAGTATTCCACGACGAGCTGTTCCTGCAGCTGGACAGGGATCTGTTCGCGGAGCGGGAGCTTCACGAGCGTGCCTTCCATCTTGCCGGCGTCGACAGTCAGGTATTCCGGAGCTGCCGGGGCGTTGGCGATGGCTTCCTTGATCTGCACGTGTTCCTTGGAACGTTCGCGCACGGAAATCACGTCGCCGGCCTTCACGAGGCGGCTGGGGGAGAAGCTGCGAACACCGTTCACGGCGAAGTGGCCGTGTGCGACGTACTGACGGGCAGCGAAGATGGTGCGGGCAAAACCCATGCGGTAGACGAGAGCGTCCAGGCGGGTTTCGAGCAAGATCATCAGGTTGTCACCGGCAGAGCCTTCGCGACGGTTGGCTTCTTTGTAAGCCTTGGCGAGCTGGGCTTCGGAAATGTTGTAGGTGAAGCGAAGACGCTGCTTTTCGACGAGCTGCTGCTTGTACACGGAAGCGGACTTCTTGCGGTTCTGGCCATGCTGGCCGGGCGCGAAGTTGCGGCGATCGAGAGCCTTTTGAGTCTTCTGAGAAACGGCGACTCCGAGGGAGCGCGCTACTTTACCTTTTGGTCCACGGAAGGAGGACATAGTTACCTCTTTGAGGAAGCTCTTTGGTTCAGCTTGCTAATTGGCAGAGCTTGGCGCGACTAGCAAGATTAGGCCCCAATAATAGCAATATTGGGGCCTTTTTTCAAGATTTACTGGACGATAATGGCCAAAGTGTCGCGTTTCAGGGGGTCTGCGAGGCTTTCGGCAATCAGGCGGAAGGTGCCGCCCTCGGATTCATCCAGCGGAATGAGCCTGGAGGAGGATATTTCCTGCTCGCCCTCCGTGAGGAGGTTCCCGCTCTTGTCCGTGCAGTCGACGTTCTGGACGTTGAACACCGGGACCGTCGTGAAGCCGTTGCCGTCGTCGTGCGGGACAATGTCCTCGCAGGGGACGAACCACTTGACGCTCGAACCGGCGCCCGAGGTCATGGTACGGGACATGGCGCTCCTGAAGGTGAACTTGCCCAGGTAGACCGTGTCACCGAGTACGATGTAGGTGGTGTCCAGGGCCTTGTTGCTGTTGTCCTTGTCGTTGAAGAAGAACGAGCTGAGGGCGCCGTAGTAGCTGACGCGGGTCACGAATTTGAGGGATTCGTCGGCGTTGTCGTTGCTCAGGTAGGGGCAGGTGCTAAGGTAATGGAGGTAGACGGCGCCGTCCTGGGTGGCCTTGAAGCGGCGTTCCATGGACGAAATGGTGCCGAGTTCCTTGCCGTCCTTGTCGACAATGGTGTAGGACTTGTTGTTCACGCCGCCGAAGTAGCCGACCATCTCCTGGTACACATCGATGGAGTCGCCCTTCTTCATGTCGGCGAGCCATACGAACTGTTCCTGGCGCAGGTAGTACTTGGCCTGCGTGTTGCGCTCGCGCACTACCTCGAGGGCGTCGCCGAGCTTGCTGATGGAATCCGGGAAGGCGAGGTATTCGCCCTTGCCGAGTTCGCGGGAATTCGTGACGGCCTCGAACGTGGCAAACGGGCCCGACAGGTAGTTCTCTATGTTGAGCGGCTTGATCTTGAGGGTCCATGCGGTGGAATCCTCGGGCAGCAGCAGAACGTCAATCGAGGAATCTGCGGCAATCTGCTTGTCTTTCTCGAGCAGGCTGAACGAGTTGATCCATTTGCCCTTCGCCACCACATCGATGCTGTAGCCGGTGTTGGAGGAGAACTTGACGCTGATTTCCTTGGGCGAGCTGCCGATGATGGAAATCCCGCGCAGCGTGTCCTTGAGGCCTATAGTCACCTCGGTCGTGTCGCCAATGTAGTCGTAGTAGGCGGTGTCGACGGTGACCAGGAGTTCCAATTGGCTGGTGAGGTCGAATTTGGCATCCAGGTCGAGGTAGTAGAATCCTTCCTTGAAGGTGATGAACTCGTTCGTCGCGAGCGTCGACCTGCCGGGGAGCATGAAGTTCGAGAAGACATCCTCTTTCTTGGTAGTGTCGTAAACGGGTTTTGCCGTCTTGAGAATGTCGCCGAATTCACTGCGGATGCGAAGCGTGTCGTTTTTCATGTCGCCTGCTGCAGCCGAAACGGAAATGCGGCTGCCTGCAGGGAATTCTCCGAGGAACAGCGATACCTTGGTCGCCGCCGTGTCGAGACAGAGCATGCCTTCGCTACAGGCGAGCTGGACGGTAGTCTTCCCGTCACCCTTGATGGTGTCGAGCCTTGCGATTTCCAGGTGGAGTTTCGTGGAATCGCCAATCTTCAGCGTGTCGTTATAGTCGATGTCCAGGCGGGTCGAGAGCGAGGAACTGGACTTGAAGGAATCCTCGGCGAAGCTTGCGCCATCGTTCTCGTCTTCCCAGGAATTCGTGTGTTTTTCATCGCTGCAACCGGCAAAGAAGGCTGCAGCCGTAAGGGCCAAAATAAGGAGCTTGTTCGTATTCATGTTTTTTGACCTTTTAGTTGAGGATATAGAACTTCTGTTCGGCGGTGAATGCCTCGCCGATAATCTTCAAGGTGTAGCGCCCGGTGGGGAAGGCTATGGCCTTGAACTTGAAATGCGTCTTCTTTTCGCCGGCGAGGTCGCGGGCCGCGACCACCAGCATTCTCTTCCCGAATTCGTTCAGGATTTCAATCTGCACGAACTGCGGGTAGCCGACGGTCAGGTCGAAGTCGCAGTCCAGACTGTAGATGTCGATGTTCACCTTCGTGAGCGTGTAGCCGCCGTCCATGGCGTCGCCCGTTACGGACTTCTCGTTGTTGAAGTAGCCTACGTAAAGCGACGGGGCGAAGTTCTTGCCCGCCTGCTTCGACTTGACGAACGTCTCGCCGGGTTCAACCGCGGTAAGGATGAGCGTGTAGAGTCCGGATTCGTGCTTGCGCTTGAAGAATTCGGTGAGCGTCGGCGAACGCAGGAATGCGCCGAGCGGTGCCTTCGGGTTCACGGTGATGATACCCAGGAATTCGGCGTACTTGGTGTCTACGCCACCGCCGGAGTTCTTGCGGATGTTGAATTGGCCGCCGGTCTGGTCGCGGATGTTGGCGGGAGCGTTCTCCCACGTGAGTTCGTCGTCGCGCCAATCGACGCCCAGCCTCTCTTCGCCAAAGTTCATGTCCTTGGAGGTTTCCTTCAAGCCGAAAATGTTCAGCTGCACGGGCTTCTTGATGGAGTCGGCGTCGAATTCCAGCTTGAGCGCTGCGTCGAATAGCGGGCCGGGCAATGCGGAGAGGTCGAACTTCAAGTAAATCTTGCCGCCCTGGTCCTTGACGTTAGCTACGCGGAGGGCATCGTCGGTATTGTGCGGGCTGTAGTTGTCGAACTGCGAAATCCAGGTGTCGGCGCCGCGCCCGCTCGGGATGTTGTCGCCGGTATGGTCAAGCGTCGTGTAGCGCTTGTCGAACACGTAAATCTTGCCTGTGTCCGCACCGACCAGGTAACCGTCGTTCGCGGTAAAGGTCACGTTGTATCTGCCGCTGGCGGTAAACGTCACGTCGGTCTCGTAGCTCATGCTGTCGGAGAACATCGCCTTGCCCGGTCCGGAAACCTTCTTCCATTCCACGGGAACGCGGCAGAGCCCATCCCCGCGGCCGTCGTCTTCGACGCTGCCGGAAAGCTTGAGCTTGTTGGGTTGCACCAGCAGCAATTCCTTCGCGAACTTGGCAATCGGCTTCTCGTTGGCGCCCTGCTTGGGGGCGTAGCCCGTATAGAGCGTAACCATCGCGCCGCCGCTCTCGTTCTTTTCTTGGTCGGCACCCATCAGCGAGTAGATGGCCGAACCTTGGCGGGATTCCTCGACAATCTTCGGGAAGGGGTTGCCGCGAGTGAGCGTTTCCTTGAGGCCGGCGATGGAAAGGTGCGAGTTGTCGTTGATGAACATCGGCCTGTTCTTCGCCTTGTCGCTTGCAATTACGTGGACGCCGAGCAACTCGGCAAAGCCCTTGTTGAAGTTCTGCAATATCGTGTTGCCGTCGCGTGCGGTAAGGCCGAGAATCCACACCGTACCGCCGTTGTTCTGGATCTTGGGACCCTTCGTGTCGCCGCTCATGGTAATCTGGCGACCCCAGAACTTCTGGTAGTTGAGCTGGATTGTTCCGACGGAGACGTCTTCCATGTAGATGTCGCCGGTGCCGACTTCGGCAGATTCAAACGACTTGAACATCATGTTCTTGAGGAGGACGGTCCTGCGGGACTTCTGGATGATGCCGTTACCGAATTCGGAGAAGCGTTCGATGGTAAGCTCGTTGAACGCGCCTTCCTCGATAATGAACTTTCCCTTGCCGTCGATGCGGCCTTCGGTACCGATGAGCCTGCGGACGCGGTTACGGATGTAGATGTCGCGGTTGATGGTCCAGCGGCCTCCGGGCGGGAAGTAGATGGTCTCGGCGCCGTCGTCGATAGCGTCTTGGATGGCCTTCGCGTCGTCGGAGCCCGTATTCAGCTTTCCGCCGTAGTCGCCGGCGATGGTGATCCAGTTGTCCGCCTTCTGTTCGGCAAAGTAGGGAGTCTCGGCAACGGGCACGCGCATGGACTGCTTGGGGCTGTGGCAAAGCTGCTGGCTGGCCTGTGTCGCGAATTCGATAATCTCGTTGCCTATAAAGGATTCGCCAAACGCCTTCTTGGTGCTCTTGATTTTTGTCTGGAACTTGCTCGTCATGATGGAACGGGCGAAGAGGTGGCTTTCGTTGATAATGGCGGTGGTGGCCTTGGCCTTTCCGCTCTTGGGGGGCGTGTATTCGAGGGTGCCGTCCACCAGCACCATCGAGGCGTCTTTACCGCGGTTGTACACCGCCGGCACGGAACCCTTGAAACGCAGGGCGCGCACGGCTACTGTCTGGCCGTCGTTCACGTATCCGTACTTTCTCTGCCCGCCGAGCGTCACGTGCTCGAGCGTCATGCCGTTCATGGCGCCGCCGGTAAGGACCCCCACGTCAAAGCCGTTCACCTCGACGTTCTTGAGGAGGAGGGGGCCGATGTTCTCGGTAAATCCCATGTCGATGCCGTAGAGGCCCGCGCTGTCGCCGGAATGGACCTTCACGTTGTTGATGGTGCCCTGGATGCCCGCGTTGAAGCGGATGCCGATGGCGCCCGCGTTACCCTTGCCGGTACGGATGGTGAGGTCGCGGATGGAGTTTCTCTGCTTGACCTTCGGGCCTTCGCCGGTCATGATGACGGGAGCGGGGAAGTCCGCGTTGTCGAATCCCTGGCAGTTGTCCTCGAGCTTGATGATGGTTCCGCCCATGCTCTGGCCTTGCAGGATGGTGCGCTTGAAGGAATCCTCGGGCTTTTTGCCTTCGGGCCAGGTAAGCGTATTCGTAATCTTGTAGATGCCGTGGGGCAGGTAGATGATGTAGTCACCGTTCGGGTGGTCGTTCAGGGCCTTCTGGATGGCTTCGGTGTCATCGGTCTTGCCGTCACCCTTTGCGTTGTAGGGTGCCTTACGTACGTTCACGACTTCGGAACCCAGGGGGAACTCGACCTGGGCGGCGGCCTGGTTGCATATAAAAGCGAAAACAAAAGCCATTAAAAAGCGGGTACGAAACATAACAACCTCTTTTGGGGGTTAATACATCAAAAAGATACCTTTTTCCGCCGGAAAGTGGAGCCTGGAACCATAAAAAGTTACATTTATGAAATGATTCCTGTGATGAAAAGCAAAGTAATCTTGCCTGCGTGCCTGCTGGGGCTCTCCCTTGCATCGGGAACCTATGCCGCATCCCCTGTTCTGGGGCCCGAGAACACGAGAAACCTGAGGTCTCTCGAGACGGCTCCAATGTTGTTCGAATACCACCGCCAGACGGTCGGTGACGAACGCCAGTACTTCACTTATCCGAGACGCGACACAACCTTCCGCAAGCATTTCCAGGAGTCCGAAGCGAACGCCCTCCTGTATTACGACAACGTACAGGGCCCCGCCATTTCGGGGCACGGTCATGCGGTTCACTGCGAAGCAAACGATACCGCCTGCATAGCCCATGTGAAGGACCTTTACGCGAAGGATCCACGCTTCGGGATTGCGGCAAGCCTCGTTGGTGGCATGGACTACCGCGGTGGCGAAACCCTGGGCGACACCATATGGCCGGGCATAGACGGAGGCCTTTACGTTCGCGGCTTTGCCGATTCCGTGGATTTTGTGCTCGACGCCCGCATCTACAGCGAGGGGCATTCCGCCGAGTGGCCTAAATCCTGGGACCGGGAATTCCTCGAAGTGCAGAAGGAAGAAAACAATTCCGGCGTGGAATACACGAGCTATGCGCGCTACCGCACGCACTTTGCGTTTAACCATGACTGGCTCCGCTTCGACTTTGGCCGCGACGTGATGCACTGGGGCCCGGGCTACTACAACAACCTGACGCTAAACCAGTTTGCGCTCCCGTACAACATGATGAGCCTGGACCTTGTGATTGGCCCCCTGCGCGTGATGAGCTTTTACGGCGACATGCGCATCTACAACAACAGCATGAGCGACAAGAACAAGGACGACCGCAACGTGTTCGGCCACCGCTACGAGCTTGCCTTCGGGAATGCGACGTTCGGTATCAGCGAACTCCAGGTGCAGTACGATAACCTCAAGCCTTGGCTGTTCGTGCCTACGGCGCCGCTGTTTATGGAGAAGGGCAACTACAGCGAAAGTTCCAACAACGGCTCGCTCGCGTTCGACTTCAACTACCGCCTGTTCAACATGGCGCGTGTCTACACGGAATTCTTCCTCGACGACATGGAATCTCCGATAAGCCTTATCAAGAACGACAACATCGAGGCCAAGTGGGCCTGGATGGCGGGTATGCAGGCTGGCCATGATTTCTACTTCTCCGGCCACAGGCTCGAAGCCGGTACGATTTTCGAATACGCCCGCGTGGAACCGTACGTGTATAGCCATTTCAAAGAGAATACGGCGCAAATCGCGAATCTCGGGTATCCGCTCGGGAACCAGGGCGGGCCGAACAGCCGCACCATCGACTGGACCCTGTACGGACGCCTGGACGGTCGCATTTTTGCCTCGCTTCACAATACGTGGTTCTGGAAGGGAACGGATTACGGTTCTGCGTTGAACGACACGACGCCCTCGCACAACCACATGAAAATCCACAAGAAGTTTTTGGACGGCGCGAAAATGCAGTATTCGCTTTCGCCCGCGCTCAGTTACGAAGGGCAGTTCGTAAGCTTCATGGGTGAACTTACATTGATTGACGACAGGAAGGTGTATCTCCGCGCAGGATTCAAGTGGTGATGACTAAACCCGAACTATTGGCTCCGGCGGGTGACTTGACCCGCATGAAATATGCGTTTGCCTACGGTGCAGACGCCGTGTATGCGGGACAGCCCGCCTTTAGCCTCCGTTCCCGCGAGAACGGATTCAAGAATTTGAACGACCTTGCCGAAGGAATTGCCTATGCGCATGAACATGGCAAGAAGTTCTACCTGACAAGCAACGTAATCGCAAGAAACACGAAGGTGGAGCCTTTCCAGAAGGCACTGCTTGCCGCATTGGAACTTAAACCCGATGCGTTGATTGTCGCCGATGCGGGCTTTGTCGGATGGCTTCGCAAGGTATCGCCCGAAACTGAAATCCATCTTTCGGTGCAGGCGAATACTACGAACTATCTTACGGCGCAGTTCTGGCACGATTTAGGCGTGCGCCGTATTATATTGAGTCGTGAACTTCGTTTGTCTGAAATTTTAGAGATAAAAGAACGTGTTCCCGGGCTTGAACTGGAAGTGTTCGTTCATGGTGCAGTGTGCATGGCTATGTCTGGACGTTGTATGCTCAGTAACTGGGTGACGCATCGCGATGCAAACCAGGGCGCCTGCGACAACAGCTGCCGGATGCCTTACCGCCTGTATGCCAACGGCGGACCTCAAAGCGAAGATTACCGCGAACACGAGGGCAACTTTAGCCTGCAGCGTACGGACCGCCCAGAGCTCGATCCGGTCGCGCTAGACGAGGATACGTGGGGCACTTACTTTATGAGTAGCCGTGACCTGTGCGCTTTGGACGTTGTCCCCGAACTGGTGAAGGGCGGCCTAGATTCCTTTAAAATAGAGGGACGTACGCGGTCGGTGTATTACTTGAGCCAAGTGGTGCGTGCCTACCGTATGGCAATCGATGTAAGCTATGAAGCCCTTGTAGCAGGGGAGTCTTGTTCTGCGGAGCTTGTTCCTGCAGAATCGCGCCGTGCCATCAGTTGCGTAGACGGTCGCGGGTTCATGCCCGGATTCTTGCGCGGCCCTTTGCCGCAGAACTACGAAAGTACGCATGTCCCAGCCGATGGCGGCTGCGTCTGTGCGCAGGTGCAACGCTACGATGCGGCTACGAATTCATTTGTCGTAAACGTGAAGAATCCGTTCTCCATGGACGATTCGCTCGAACTGATGACTCCGTCGGGAATGGTGCCGTGTGAGGTGTCGGAATTGATGGATTTCAGGGGTGCTGCCGCCAATCGGTTGAATCCGGGAACGGAAGGTCGCGTATTCTTGTCGTCGAGTGTGTCGGAGAACACGCAAAATGCCGAATTTGCCTTCCTTGTGAGGATGGACACTGAAAAAAAACTGCGGAAAACATAAATTTGGGCTATGGCAGTTGATGAAGAAACCAAAAAGAAAGACGAACTTGAACTTTATCAGATCGACGATAAGGCGATAGTCCCGTTCTTCAGGGATCACCTTGAAGACTTGAAGCGCTTTCTCCATGAACACAGGGAACAGAATTTGTCCTTGCTGGTGATGCTCAAGCAGTTTATTCGTACTTACCGTATGCCGTTCAATATGCAACGTTATATGGAAGTGCAGCGTACGTTTATCCAGCAGAGCATTCACGAAAAAATGCAAGATCGCCAGGCTGCCGTGAGCCACTGGATTCAGGAGCACGCGGGGCGCCATCGCGACCGGATGATTCAGTTACAGTGCCTGTACTTGGATAGGGTCAAGGAGAAGCTTCTTCCCGAAATAGAAGCTCTTCTGGACCGCCGAATCGAAGCCCTTCAGGCCAAGAAAAATGAAAAATAAAGTTTACAAATAAAGAAATATCGCTAAGTCTTTGATTTATATCACATTCCGCATGCGAAAATGCGGAATGTCTTTTTTTTCGGATGATTGCTTTTTTTAGAAATAATATATATTTTGAGGGGTTAGTAAAAAGTTTTACAATGAGGTAACAAAATGAAAAAATTACTAGGACTGTTGGCAATCTGCTCTCTGGTGGCTTGCAACGATTCCAGTGACTCTGTCGCCGCTCCGCAGTGGAACTCCGGTAACGGTACCCAGCAGGGTAATCAACAGGGACAGGACACACGTACGCCGGAAGAAATTGCCGACTCTATCGCTAGGCACGTGACGGACTCCATCGCCAATGCTCAGCAGCAGCAGGGCTACTCTTCTATGGGCCTCAGCAGCTCGCCGTTCGGTTTTTCGAGCAGTTCCGTTGGCCTTAGCAGCTCGCCGGTCGGTTTGTCTAGCAGCTCCATGATGGGCTATAGCAGCAGCACTACTCCTGTTAGGTCCAGCAGCTCCAAGGTGACCCCGAAGAGCTCCAGCGCCATCGTGGAAGACGGTCCGATGCTCTCCTTGTGGGACGGTTCCGAGGCCCATGTGCCCGTTGGAAACATGAAGGGTGGCTGGTGGTACACCTACGACGATAACGACAGCGACGGTGCCTCCATTATCGAATGGGAAGCCAATCCGGGTGATGACGGAGACATGACTCCGGTTATCGAAGCCTGCGGTGGCGGCATTTGCGGATCTTTCGTCCTCGATCAGGGCGACTATGAATGGGATCCGTTCGTCGGCTTCGCATTTGGCTTTGGCGCGAACAACGCCTTCTCTGGCGACGCCTCTGATTTGGGCGGTATCTGTGTCACGTATTCTTCGGATTCCGACATTATGCTTGAACTTGGTTTGACTGGCACGGCCGAAAAGAAGATTGGCTACGCGAACCCGTTCTATACCTTGACGGCTTCCTCCGCTGCTAAGACCGCGAACATCTCTTGGTCTCAGTTCAAGCAGCCGTCGTGGTACACGGAAGACGAAAAGAAGACCTTCTTTATTGACGGTACGGACGCCGCTGCAGAACTTTCTTCTCTGAAGTTCAAGATTACGGGCGAATCCGGCGACAGGGGCAACTTTGCCGTTACGCAGGTCGGCCCGAAGGGCAAGTGCAAGTAATCGCTTGAATTGCTTTTTAAGAATGGACGCTCCTTTGGGGCGTCCTTCTTTTTTGTATCGATCCGTTGGTTTCGGGGTTACTTGAATCGCCTGCGGTAGGAACAGGCCTGGCACAGCGGGTGACGAAGCTCGTGGTGTGTGAAGGCGTCGTGGAGCTCCCGGGCTAGCGGGCTTTCGAGAATCTCGGGGAGCGGTTGCGTGGCGATGTTGCCGAGTTCGATGTGGCCAGCGTGATCGAGACAGCAGGCGGCAACGCGGCCGTCGTGGAGGATGGCGATATGCGTGCCGAGCGCATGGCATGTTCCGTGGGTGTTTGGAACACTTGTGCTGGGGGCGGACTGCGCGGGCCACTCGAAGCGGGAATCCTCGTGCAGGTAGAGTCTACCGGTCAGGTTGAAACTCTTGTGCCTGCTGCAAAAGTGGCCCGGCTCGACGCTTGTGCCAAAAGCCTCGTTGACGCGGGCGAGGAAAAAGCTGTTCCAGGGGGCGGCGTCGCGGTCGCCGACGTTCCAGAGCCGCAGATTGATGTACATGTCCGGGCGTGCAGCGAGGGATGCCTTGCAGAAGTCGATGACGTTCTGCAGGTGTTTTTCCGCTGTGTCGCGGTCGAGTTCTGCGTAGGCGTGCGTCGAGAAGTTCACCTGGCGTACCGCAGGGCTTTGCAGCAGGGCGCGGCCCGTGCGGGCGATGGTGGTGCCGTTCGTGACAAGCGTAAGCTTGAGCGGCGTCGGCTCGAGCTTTTTGACGTAATGGATGAATCCCGGGTGGAGCGTGGGTTCGCCAAGCACATGGAAGTAGACGTTCTTGGCGCCGACGCCCTGTGCGCCCGCAAGGCACTTTTCAAAAAGTGCCGACGGCATGTAGCCGTGGGCCGCGCCCGGCGTGGTGGCGTCTTGGGAATCGCTTGTGCGGTTGCGCTTGCCGCAAGGACAAAAACTGCAACGCAGGTTGCAGGCGTCGGTGATTTCGATGTAGACGCTGTCCAAGGCTTGCCCCCGGCCCGTCCGGGCTACTTGCCCAGTGCCGCCTTGAGCGCGCGTATGGCGTTGCCGCGGTGGCTGATGGCCTTTTTCTCTTCGAGTTCCATCTGGGCGAAGGTGCGGTCGAATCCGTCGGGTACAAACAGCGGGTCGTAACCGAAACCCATGTCGCCAACGGGTGCGCGGTTAATTTGTCCGCGGCATTCGCCTTCAAAAATCTTGGGTTCGCTTATGACGAGGTGGCCGTTTGCGTCCTTGGTGATTGTCTGGTATGAAAGTGCGCAGAAATAGCGGGCTTTGCGGTCGCTGATGTTTTCCATCTTTTTCAGGAGCAGTTCGTTGTTGCTCTCGTCGGCGCCGTGGATGCCGCTGTAGCGAGCGCTGTAGATGCCGGGTTCGCCGTTGAGCGCAAAGACTTCGAGTCCGGAATCGTCGGCAAGGACGGTCGCTTCGATTTGGCGGTTCTTGAGCCAGCGGGCCGTGGTCGACGACTTGATGATGGCGTTTTCGGCAAAGCTGTTGCCGTCTTCAACGATGTCTTCGTCGAATCCGATGTCCTTGAGGGTCTTGAATTCGTAATGGTCGGTGCCAAGAATATGGGCGAAGTCCCTGATTTTGCCGGCGCTCCCGGTCGCGATAACGAAAAGATGTTTCATAGTAGTTAACTATTGACCAATGACTATTGACCAATGACCATAAATTAATAGTGGGTCGGTTTAAAGAGTATGATGATGGCGTCGACGACAACCCCTACGCCGAGCAGACCCGCCGTGCAGAGCCACAGGATTCCGGTCCACATTTTTCCTTCGTAGAATCTGTGTATGCCCAGGTATCCGAGCAGGATGCAAAGGGCGAGAGCTATCCATTTATTGTGGTCACCTTGATTGGACATAGAAAAACCTCGGTTGTATGGTGTAAATTTAGCAAATGCGCTGTTCAGTTTTATATATTGACAATGTGAAAAAGATTATTTGTCCATTCGCCATTCTGCTCGGGCTTTGCGCCTGCGCTTCCGATAATCCACGTCCGGCCACAGACACTTCGTCCGAACCGGCAACCGCCACGGCACAACCCCTGCCACAGTCCGTACCTTCGACGCTGTTCGAGGTAAAGACTTCGGGTGCCGACAAGCAGGTGCGAGTCGTCGCCAAGCCGACGCTTGCCGCGCTTGATTACGCCGCCTATTCCGCCAACCCGATTCGCCTGGCGGGCAAGGACGAAAAGCCTGAAAACTATGCGGGCAAGATGGCCTCGGCAAAGATTGGTGACTATCCGTTCCCGATGCTTGAATCGCTTTCGGAGTCCGCTCCTGCCGCTGTCGCGGGCAGGCCGCCGCTTGCGTGGGAACCGCTTTCGAAGATTCTTTACGCGCAGACGGGTAACGACTCTCTTGGAATCCTGCTCAACGCTGTCGAGGCGGTAAAATGGGATGAACCCGAAGTTTTCCGTGCGTTCCAGACGGTCTCCAAGCTTTGGGGCGTTGCGTTGACGGACGGTAGCGTGGAATGGTGGGTTGAAGTTTTGCCCGCTGTATGGACTGGCCGTGCGCCGTTCTATGGCAAGCTCAAGCTGGCATCGGCAGGGGAGACTGCCGAAGTCTTGAATTATTACTTGACGGCCGAGATGGGCGCCGAAGATGCGATGAACTGGGTGCGTACGCTGTCGTCGTACTGGTACCCGACCCTGAATACCGATTTGGAACAGCATACGCCGGGCGCTCCCTGGGAAGGCGGAAGGCCTTTCGCGGTGATGCGCGGTAACCCGATGGGGACTCCGATGTGGGTTGCCTTCGACGTGCCCGCCTTCGAGCTGAGCGACGAGGCGCTGCGTGCGAAGTTTGTTGCCGATTCCCTGGCGGAAGCGGGCGAGGTTGTTCCCGTGAATCGCTCTCTCGACACGAGTTCCGCGTTCCGTCTCGAGACGCTTGCTTCCATGGAAGGCTCATGCCCTGCCGATGCGGTAACCTCCAAGTTCCGCGACGCGCTTTCCGCACAGCTGAAGAAACTCCCGAAGGAACAGAACGCCTGGGAATCCGGTGGAATGCTCTGGTTCAGGCGCAATGCGAACTACCTGCTTGCCGACAAGATCAGCGGCCAGGACAGCCTGCACAATCCGTTGCCGCGCCTGCTGGAACTCAAGAAGTATCTCGATTCAGAAAACATCCAGTTGCTGGTGGTCCCGATTCCCGTGAAAGAAGAAATCTATGCGGACAAACTTGTGCCCGGGACTCCGGCAGACCATTGCGTGAACGTAAACGGACGTGAGTTTATTCGTGAAATGCTTACTGCGGGTATCGACGTGCTTGACCTCTATCCGGCGCTCATGGCGGCCCGCGCAGGCGACGAACCGCTACATTACAGCTACCAGCGCTACGATACGCACTGGGCTCTGCCGGGAATGCTTGCCGCGCTTGAACAGCTCGCGGCCCGTGTGACGCAGTACAGCTGGTACGCTTCTTCGGGCGCCCAGCCGGGCAGCCTCCAGATGCAAGAGACATCGACGGTCCGCGAAGGCGACCTTGTGGCGCACCTGCCCGATGCGGAAAAGCCGAAGTTTGCCGCCGATACGCTTGCGGCCATGAAGGTTTTCAAGGGCTCGGAACCCTACAAGGGTGGCAAGAACGCTCCTATCCTGTTGATGGGTGATTCCTTTACGGGCGTGTTCGAGTCGGTGGACCAGAAGAGTGGCGGTCCGGGCTCCCTGCTTGCGTACGCGACTGGCCTCGATGTGCAGGTGGTGACCAGCTGGGGCGGCGGCCCGGGCGTGTATCACCGCATGATGAAGATGAAGAAGGACATGCAGAGCAAGCGCCTGGTCATCTACATGATGACGGCACGTGACTTCTGGCAGTCCCCGATGGAATGGGATGGCCTGTAAGCGGTTGCGACATCTCTTTTGGCCCGTATTCTCGCTGGCGCTTTTGGCGGCGCTCGCCTTCGCCCTGTGGAGCGGGCAAAAGGAGAACGTGAGTTACCGTGCGATGGCGTGCGCCTTCGAGGAACGTTCTCCCGTGTGTCTGGACTCCGTGGCGGAATGGAAGCGCGGTCTCGTTTTTTTCGACAGCGCCTATGCGGTGAGCGGCGATGCGCTGGAATCGTTGAAGTCCCTTTTGTGGGGGTATTGGAATATCGAGTTTGCGGGGGCTGGCGATGCCGCCGTCGCGCGCGATGCCATACTCCCGCTGCGTGTTCTCGAGACGAAAAAGTCGGGATGCATGGGGCTCTCGTGGCTTGCGATGATGGTCGCCGAGGCGCGTAGGCTTCCGCTGAATGCGATTATGCTTCCCGGGCATGTGTTTTTGCGCTACGGCAAGGATGACGGGCGCGCCCAGGCCGGTTTTGCGCCCAAGACGGTGAACCTGGAGCCGAACCGGCGCGGCTATTCGTATACGGACGAGGAATACCGCAAAAAGTACAAAGACGGTAACTGGACCGGCTTCGAATTCAGGCCGCTCACGCCCGCGCAGTTCGTGGGCCTTGCCGCATTCGACATGGGAAACCTCTACCTGGATTCCGATGTGAGGCGTGCCCTCACGTGGTACCGCATGGCCGAGGAATTCTTCCCGGAATATCCCGGAATTTCCGTGAACCAGGAAATCGCCAAGGGCCGTTTGCCCGCGGTTCCGTAGGGCAATCGCCAAGGGCCGTTTGCCTGCAAATCCGTTGCGTTGATTTTTTTATATTGAGTATGTGATTGTTGGGCTGAAACGCATTGGTCGTGGCATAAAAATTGGAGGGTTATTGGCCTTCCTCGCCATGCTTGTTTCTTGCGGTGATACCCCGGTATATGATGCCGAAATTCCAGTTCCATTAGATTCATCTGTCATGGCCTACGAGGATCCTGTCGAAGGGTTCGTGTATGTCCGTGCGACTGGCGCGCAGGTGGTCCTCGGAACGGCGGACCCGTCGGCGCATGCCAAGGAACGCTCGCAGGTGAAGTCCAAGTTCGACTATGACTTTTCCATAGGCAAGCACGAGGTGACGTGTGGCGAGTATAACGAGGTCGCACGTCAAGCGAAATTGGAAATTGTACTCGAATGCCCCAATGAGAATATTCCTGTGTCGCACATGACATTCTACGATGCGGTTCTTTTTGCCAATGCGAAAAGCAAGTTGTCAAAACGGGATACCGCATACCAGTACATGGATGTGGTAATAGACAATTCGGGACATTGCGTGGAACTGAGCGGGTTCAGGTTTATCGAGTCATCGAATGGATTCCGGTTGCCGACCGAGGCGGAATGGGTGCTTGTCGCAAAGCAGGGATGGAATACGGAGTTCTCCTGGACTGCGCGGAATTCGGGGTATGATGTGCACGAGGCGTGTTCGATGCCCCCGAATGACCTTGGCGTGTGTGACATGGTCGGCAATTTGAAGGAATGGGTGAACGACTGGCTCGGAATCTTCAGGGATACGACCGTTGTGGATTATGTCGGTTCGCCTGACGCCGGCGGCTTTGGCGAGCGCGTTGTCAAGGGGGGGAGTTTCCGCAATGACCCGTCAACCATCAGGCCGTATGGAAGGACGGATGTCTATACGGTTACGTCGGCAAGTCATGACGATTATTTTGGCTTCCGCTTGGCGTATGGAAAAATACCGAATGCATCGTGGATGAATTCCTCGGGACTGGTTTCTACCAAGCCGGTGCTGCTGCGTACCGATTCCAAGGCGATGAAATCCTTGACAGGGTCGTCGAAGACAATTCTCGTGTTCCGCAACGAGCTGTCCGGAAAGCTTTCGTATGTCAATTTCTTGTCCCCGCTTTTGTCGGTAAACGAACTCGATTCAACGGAGGGGGCGTTCCATCCGGACATTTCTCCCGACGGCCGCTGGGTCGCCTACAGTACCGGCATGGAAGGGGTCGGTGGAAAGTCTGAAGTCTTTGTGCGCAGACTTGATTCCTATGACACGCTTCGGCTGAAATTGGATGTGGAGTCGGCCGCGATTCCGCGCTGGCGTGTGCTCAAGACGGGGGATACCGCGATAGTCTACGTGACGGATGCCGGCAATAACGCGGAAGAAACGTCGTTCAAGAACGCCAAGACATGGCAGGTGATTTTCAGGGATGGAAAATTCGGAACGCCGGTAAAGATGATGGATGGCGCCTATCACGGCGGGATAAGTACGGATAGCCGGTTGGCGGTTACCGGAGCCCGCCTGTTGCGTGCGCGCGTGGCCGGCCCTCGAGACCGTAATATCATGATGGGTGGTGTCGATACGGTATGGTATGGCGGGGCGCAGGCATGCAATGTGAGCCTTGCTCTCGACGGCAGCAAGCGCACGGCGTTCCTGGATTTTGGAGATGGGCCCGGGCGCGAATTCGTCGGTGAATCTTACGGAGTCCATGAACGGATCCTTGTTGCCGACAGTACGGGCAAACTGGTGCACAGCGTGGCCGCTCCGGCTGGCTACAGTTTTGATCATGTGGAATGGGTACACGGTTCCGGCGATGTCCTTGTCGCAAGTCTTACGGACATGAACGGGAACCACACGAAAATCGTGGCCGTGAGTCTCGAGGACGACAGCATTGTGGACATTGTTGAAGGCGAAGACCTCTGGCACCCTTGTCTTTGGGCTCCGCAGAAGGCGAATCCCTCCGATGATGAAATGTTCAGCCTGGACAGTGCCGGGGTGTACTTGGCTCCGGGATTCAATGCGGCGCAACTTATCTTCCGCAAAAAGATGGAAATATTCTGGAAGCGGTTGCCGTATACGGAGATTATCTGCGTCGGAAGTTCCAGGATGCAGAGGGGGCTCAATCCGGATTTGTATCCCGATATGGAAATGCTGAATACCGGTGCCACGGGAATAGAGGCCGATCGCGAAGTATGGTTTGTCCAGAATTACGTCTTTAACCATATGGACAAAATCAAGGTAATCGCCATGTCGCTTGATTTTGACGGCTATCGCGGTGAATCGGAATTTGTGCGAAACGTATTCCTTTCTGTGCCGGGATATGTCTTCGATGCAAATCATGAGTTTTGGAAGTATGGACTCCCGCCCGGATTTATTGACGCGGTGGAATCGTTCGTGAACCCGTCTGATCCGGAAATGGAATTCAGCGCGCGTGGAAACCACTTGCATAAAGTTGAGGGTTCTTGGGACGGCGGCGTTGGGGCGAAGGTCTTGAATGACTCCGTATTTACGGCCCTGGAACTTAAGAACCTCGAAATATATCTGGACTACATTGAAACGGCTGCGCTCTATTGCTCCATGCACGGCGTTCATTTCGTGGGCATCGTTTTCCCGCAAGCGCCAAAATTAAGGGATACGGGTAGCTTTGGCATTTATGGAATGCCGCGTTCGCTCGCACAGTCGTTATTGGACAGGTTCAAGAAATTGGAAACGACCAATCCGTATTTCCACTTGATGGATGAAAATAAGATGGGTTACCATGACTATGCCGACAACATGGCTCAGGATAGCGACCATCTGAATTATCGTGGTGCCAAGCAGCTGACTGAACGGTTCGTGAAGTTGGTAAAGTCCTTTTTAAAGGATTGATTGAGGTGGAACAGTGATGCGGGAAATGATTCTGATTGCTCTGCTGGCGCTTTTATGGGGAGGCTGTTCCAATTCGGCCTCCTATAGCGACGGCTCCAATCAGGAAGACCGCTTTGTCAAGAGTGAGGCCGATTCCCTGGAGGGAATGGTCCGTGTTCATGCGACTGGGGCGTCGACCACGTTGGGGACGGACGACAAACTTGCCAAGTTGAGCGAACGCCCTGCGATGACCGTGGAATTCTCGTACGATTTTTCCATTGGCCGTCGGGAAGTCACGTGCGGCGAATATAACCGCCTCATGGAACACAAGCAGAAATGTGTAAAGAAAATGCCGGTGACGAACGTGACGTTCTACGATGCCGTGCTCATGGCGAATGCGAGAAGCAAGGAAGAAAACTTCGATACCGTATATACCTATGAAGGCACGACGTTCGATTACGGTGGACATTGTACGGGATTGGAAGGGTTCGCTTACCATCCGGAAGTGAACGGGTACAGGTTGCCGACGGAGGCCGAGTGGAACCTGGTGGCGACGCAGGGATGGAGCTACAGCAAGGCCTGGACTGCCGAAAACTCGAATTACGAAGTCCACCAGGGATGTACGCAGAAGCCGAATGGCATAAAGGTCTGCGACATGGTCGGCAATGTGATGGAATGGGTGAATGATTGGCTTGGGTATTTCCGCGATACGGTCGTTACGGATTTTGTCGGTGCTCCCGATGGTGGCGGTATTGGCGAAAGGATTGTGAAAGGCGGAAGCTACCGCGATATTGGAACGTCCATTGCTCCGTATAGCAGGGGCGATGTCTACATGGTCACTTCGGCGGCAAAGCGTGAATACATCGGCTTTAGGCTTGCCTTTGGTGCTGTTGCGAACCCGACGTGGATGGACCGTTCAGGAACGTCTACGATGAGTCGCGTTAACCCTATTGCGAGTACGTCCGCGCTTTCCGACCTAACGGGATCGTACAAGATGAAGTTGGTGCTCCGTAACGATGTCACGGGGAACCTGGTGCTGGTAAGCTATTCTGGGGCATTGCCTACGGCGACCGAACTATTCGACGGTGTGGATGCCTACCATCCGGATATTTCGCCCGACGGGAACTGGGTGGCGTTCTGTACCGGGGTCGAGGGAATTCCCGGGCCTTCGGACGTGTATGTGCGCAATTTGAATTCTACGGATGCCGACTTGATCAAGTTGGATGTGGAGAGTGCCGCCATTCCGCGTTGGCATGTGTTTGCTACCGGCGATACCGCCATTGTCTATGTGTCCGATGCGGGCAACAATGCGGATGATGCTTCGTTTGGGCAGAAATCGACGTGGATTGTGCCTTTCAGTGCGGGTAAGTTCGGCTCGCCACGCAAGTTCTTGGACGGGGCGTATCATGGCGGAATCAGTCTGGACCGGAGAATAGCCGTGACCGGTTCGAGCCTGTTGCGCGCCCGTGTCGCGAAGCCCCGGGAAAAAATCGAATCGTCCAATGATACGGTCTGGTATGGCGGAGAGCAGGCGTGCAACGTGAGTCTCGCGAAAGACGGCAGCAAGCGTGTTGCGTTTCTGGATTTCGGTGGTGACACAGGACGTTCGTTCGTTGGCAAGAAGTATGCGACGCACGAGCGGATTCTTGTGGCCGACAGCACGGGCTCCCTGGTTCATAGCGTAGCTGCCCCTGCGGGTTATACCTTCGATCACAGCGAATGGTCGGGAGCGGGGATGGTCGCTACGCTTGCCAATGCGAATGGCGCCCATACGAAGGCCGTATATGTTGACATGGAAAATGGGAAAACGTTGACGCTGGCTGAAGGCGATGAACTTTGGCATCCTTGCCTGTGGCTCAAGTCGACTGACTCGTCGAGTACGAATACCCTTCTGGATTTGGATAGCGCGGGTGTCTACTATAGGGAATCTGCGGAAGAGTACGTATACGTGTTCCGCGAGAGGATGGAAGATTTCTGGACGCGGAAGGATTCCGTGACGGTCGTGGCCATGGGCAGTTCCCGCACGATGTGCGGTTTTGATGTGTTGGAAATGTCTTCCCGGGGAGCCCTCAACATGGCTTATCCTGGCGCCGACATGTACGACGCGCGCTATATCTTTATCAATTATATCCTGGAACATGCGAAAAATTTGAAGTACCTGGTTCTCGAGGTGGCTCCCGACATGTTCTACAGGACAGTGAGCATCCATTGGCTTCCTACCTATAACGCCGTTCCGGGAATCGCGTACGACGCCCATCATCAATTCTGGAGGGATGGAGTGCCGGATGGCTTTATCGAAGCGGTAAAAAATGCACCGACCTTTGCGAACAAGGATCAGCTTCTGTATGTCGGTGACTTTATGTACCCCGAGAGGTCGTGGGGGAGGGCCACCATAATGGCCGATTCCACGTATGCACCGAACATGAAGAAGGAAGTGGAAGTGAGCTTTGAAACATTCTCCTCGATAGTTGAGGCCGCTGTAGAGGCTGGTATCAAGGTGGTGGGGGTTGTCTATCCGCGGCATCCCGATTACAAGAATACCGGAACGTACGGAGCTTTTGGCCCCATGCGCTCCTATGCAGAAAATATTATCAAGAGGGTCTCCAAATTGGACTTGGTCATGCTGGACGAGAACAAGGGTGGTGACCATGACTACACGGACGCGATGGCGTACGATTTCGACCACCTTAGCACCTTGGGCGCCAAACAGTTGACGCGCCGTGTCGATTCCCTGCTGAACACGTTGGAATAGATGAAAGTTTTGCGATTCCTTGTCCCGCTGGCCGTATTGCTGTTTTCCGTATTCCCGCTGACGGATACGGATATATGGTGGCATCTGGCATGCGCGAGGGAATGGGTTGTCACATGGACTCCCGTTAGGCCGAACATCATCAACGGTCATGAGTATTTCCAGACTGTTGTCGGATTCGTGTACGGGCTGGGGGGCGCTCCGCTGCTTGTCGCGTTCAAGGCGCTGCTCTGGGCTTCTGTATTCGCGCTGTTCCTCTGGCCCCTGAAAAATTGGCGCCCGGCGGTGGCCGTGTCGCTGGTGGTTGTCCTCTTCTGCCTGCGTTATCAGTTCGAAATCAGGCCGGCCGTATTCTCGATGCTCTTTTTGGGAATCTATTGGAACATGATGCCGCGCTTGTTCAAATGGCATGGCGTGAGGCGGTTTGTTGCGGTGCTGGCGGTACTGTTGCTACAGTGGGTATGGTGCCGCTTCCAGGGACTCTACATTCTCGGGCCTGTGTTTGCCGGAGTCTGCGTCGCTTGCCGCTTTGCCTTTGCGGAACGTTCCCGCAGGGCGCTCCTGTGGCAGGTATCGTTTGTTATGGCCCTGTTCGCGGTGCCGTTCCTGCACGGCAATGGCCTTGCGCTCTTTATGTATCCTTTCGGCCTGCTGGATCGCCTGCTTGGGCTTTCGGAATCGGCGGCCGTCTTTGCGTCGGGCATTGCCGAGAACCGAAGCCCCTTTACGGTAGCCTTGGCCGGGGAAAACGTTGTCGCCTGTTTTGTGGCGGTAATGTCGGCAGTCGGGGCGCTTGTTGTTGCAGGGTCTCGGCTGTATCGTTATTTTGTGCGTAACCTTGGCGACGTGACGGAACGGAATGCGGTTTCGACGGTGTGGCTTTGCATTACGGCAGTCCTTGCGCTTGTCGCGGAGCGTAACATCGTGCTGTTCCTTCCCGTATTCTGTTATGCGGCCTTTTCCCTGGAAGGTTTGCCGCTTTGCAAGTCCGCTTGCAGGGTTCCCTGCAGGGCTGTTCTTGTTGCAGTCCTGTTTGCGGTACTCGGACTATGGTGCCGGAGTCTTTTGCCTTACGGGACTTCGATGGTGTCGGAGCAGCGCGTGCCTGTGGCGGCGTCGGAATGGATGAAGTCGCATCCGCATGCGGGCCGGCTGTTTAACGACGACCGTGCCGGCGGATACCTGGCTTTCGTGAATCCGCAGGACTCCACGTACCTCGACGGGCGTTTTTTCTTGAAGACCGCAGAATTCTTCGAACGGTACCTGCATTATTCCGAGGATCCTTCCGGATTCATGCGCGACATGGACTCGCTGGGAGTCGACCGCGCCGTGTTCCCGCTGCGCTACTACGCGCGCTGGGACGCCGTTGTTACGGCCCTTTCGACGTCCGAAAAATGGCATCGCGCCTATGTGGATAGCGGATTTGTCGTTCTTGATAGGAATTACTTAAGATAATCTTATCCCAATTGTTTTACAGTCAACAAGTTACGATAATTATAAGTTTGAAAATTGCGTTTTTTGCTCAAAAAAGGCAGTTTTTGATTTTTTGGTAGTGAAAATCCGTTCACTACATTGCTTGTCAAGGGATAGTTGAAAATTTTCCTGTTGATATAATGTGAAAACCCTATGGAGCAGGGTCGGATTCCTGCGTGACTAAACATGTGTTTTGCGCGGAAAAAGACGGGATAAAAAAACTTTTTTGGCAAATGTGCGTTTTTCGCATGTTTTGGCGGGTCCCCAAAATTTTTTCGTCGACGCGTCCCGCCGCGATTTCTCATTACTTAATTTTTTTGTCCCAACAGTTTTTTAGATCCTATTCGTTTTTTGGAATAACGTGGAAAATATTGTTTCTTTATTAGATGTTGTTTCGTCGCCTTGGCAGTCGGTGCTGAAGTGCGTCCGCTCGGAATGCAACGATTTCGGCATGGCTATTTTCGATGCGGTCAGTTACGAAGGATTTTTTGACGGTTATGCATGCCTGACGGTTCCCGACAAGTTCCGTGAGACATGGCTCGACAGCCATTATGGCGATCTGCTCCGCCGCGTTTTCAGCAAGGTTCTGGGCCCCGAATTCAAGGATTACCGTATTCGCCTGCTGGCCCCGTCGGAAAAGGTTCCCGAGATAAAGCTTACTCCCGCACCCAAGCGTGCTCATCGCGTGGCGGCTCCTGTTGCCAAGAAGCCTGTTCGCCAGAAACTTAGTTTGTACGCAAATTACAGGTTCGAGACTTTCGTGGAGGGCGATTGCAATTCTACGGCGCTCCGTGCCTGCGAAACGGTCGTAGAGCATCCGGGCGACATGGGCTTGAACCCCCTGCTTATTTACGGGGCGTCCGGGCTCGGCAAGACCCACTTGCTGCAATCTATCGCCGCGCGTCTCCAGGAGACCCGTCCCGAGTTCAAGATTGTATACCGCGCCGCTTACGACTTCTTGCGCGACTGCGTGTCGATGGCCGAGGCGTCTTTCGCGGGTGATAAGGCCCTCTATGCCGAACGTCAGCAGAAGTTCAGGGAGAATTACGACTGCGACGTGCTCCTCGTCGACGATATCCAGCTTTTGGAAAAAGCTCCCAAGAGCCAGGAACGTCTCGCCATGCTTGTGAAGATGCTGCGTAGCCAGGGAAAACAGGTCGTACTTTCTTGCGACAGGCATCCGTCCTCGTTCAAGAAGCTTGAACAGGGGCAGGCTCCCGCACGCGACTCCAAGATTCCGCAGCTGTCGGCGAACCTGCTTGCCCACTTGGAAAACTGCGTCGCCTTCGGCCTTGCCGAACCCGACCTGAATACGCGTATGGGCGTAATCCGCGAAAAGTCGAAGGACCTCCCGTTCGCATCCGATGACCGCGAAGAAATTTGCAGGTTCCTTTCTATACCGCCGCGTGCGAACGTGCGCCTTATCGAAGGAACGTTGAACTGGCTGCGAGCCATGCATGCCCTGAACGGCGTGGAACTGAACCTTGCGTGCGTCAAGCAGTTGCTCGTTTCGCCGCAGAACGACGGTGCCAAGCTCACGCTCAAGAACATCAGCGAGACGGTCGCCGCATCGTTCCGTGTCGATACGGTCGTGCTTTCTTCCAAACGCCAGGACAAGGGCGCATCGCTGCCGCGCAAGGTGGCCATGTTCCTCTGCCGTGAACTTACCACGGAATCCCTGCAAGAAGTCGGCAAGGCGTTCAACCGCGATTACGCGACGGTCATCGCGGCCATCCAGTCCCTTGTTGGCCTGATGAACAAGGATGAATCCCTCGCTCGCCAGGTGCAGGATATCCGCTACATGCTGGAAACCTGATGAAGGCGCTTGTAACGGGCGGCGCCGGGGTCGTGGGGAGGGCGCTTTGCCGTGAACTCCTCGATCGTGGTGTAGATGTCCGGGTGCTTACGCTGCCGGGCGACGCTCTTGCAAAATCGCTCCCTCCCGAAGTGGAAGTCTTTTATGGCGACGTGACGGACGCGGGTTCGGTAGCGCCCGCCCTCGAAGGCGTGGACACGGTATTCCACCTCGCCGCTATCCTCCTCTCGACAGTTCCGGGAGCCTTTGAAAAAATCAATGCCGGTGGAACGCGCAACATTGTCGCCTGTTGCAAGGCGGCGGGCGTCCGCAGGCTCCTCTATGTATCTAGCATCTCGGTCACGTACCCGGTATTGACTCCGTACGGGCGGAGCAAGCTCGCCGGCGAAACCGCGGTGAAGGGCTCCGGCCTCGACTGGACCATCGTACGTCCGACTCTTGTTATTGGCGATGGCGGTGGCGTAGAGTTCAACATGTTCGCGCGGTACGTGACTCGCTTCCCGGTATACTTTATGCCCGGCGGCGGCCAATCTAAAAAGCGTCCGGTGCGAAGCGTCGACTTGGTCAAGGGTATCGTCGCCGCCGGGCTTGCCGATGCCGCGGTGGGCAAGACGTATGCGCTTGCCGGCCCCGAAGTATTGACCATGGCGGAAATGGCTCGTCGGGTATTGGTGTCGCGCGGGTGCCGGCACCTGATGCTCCCGTTGCCGTGGTGGCTTTCTAGGCGCCTTGCCGTGCTCAAGAACTGGGCCGGCGGTAACCGCGTGTCGGCGGAGCAGGCCCTGGCCGGGTTCCTCTACGACGCGGTCCCCGATATCGCCGAGGCCGTCCGCGACCTCGGTTATGCCCCCGAAAAAGCACTTTAGTGTGATTTTTGACGCGTTTTGGCGGTTTTCTGCGTCCAAAGTCAACTTTTGGGCGTGAATTGGTGTATATTAATGGAAAAACAAAGAGGATATTTATGAAACGTTCGTTCCTTCTTGCCGGTTGTGTGGCAGCATCGCTTTCACTGTTCGCTTGCGGCGATGACAGCAGTTCTGCACCGAACAATGTCGACCGCGATACTATCGAGTCTTCCAACGATAACGACGATTCTTCTTCGTCGGTCGAAGAGTCCAGCTCTTCCGAAGCTCCTGAATCATCTTCCAGTGCACCGGGCGTACGCGCGGCTACCATGGACGACTTCAGCAAGCACATGGTGATCAAGGGCCTCTTCGGCAAGGATATCAGTTTTGCCGCGGGCTCCAAGCACGGAACGTTCTCGCTCTGGGTCCCCGGCGACGGTTACGAGGACGCCTGGATGGTTGTCAACTCGGACTTCAAGGACGGCGTTATCAATATAGGCACGTCAACCACCTCTTACGCTACTACCGAATCGGGAGCCACTACCGATTCCCTGGTTCGCTTGGCCGGCTCCAAGGACAAACTCTCCTTCATCGTGGATGAAGAAGCAGAAAAACTGCTCTGCGTCTACAATGGCGATACGCTTGACGTTGAAACGGAAAAGGTCAAGGTCAAGGACAAGACGATTACCAGCGGCGATTCCCTGGCGGGCAGGCGCCTGAGCTGCGACAGGGGCGACACGACCGATGTGTACTCGTTCTACGACGGAACCTACATGCTTAGCCATGTTGTCGGCGATTCCGCTACTCCGCACGACAAGTGGAGCACGGGTTATTACGATATCCAGCGCAACAGGCTTCTCCTGTTGACCGCGTACATGAGCAAGAGCGCCAGGGCGCTCACGACGCTTGAAGTTTCGGATGCCTACGCGCTTTCGACCGTGTCCGGAACCAAGACGGAATGCAAGATGGAAACGTTCAAGTATACGAACCTCGACGCCTCCAAACTCGCTGGCGAATGGGATGGCGAGGAAGGCGATGCTTCCTGGACGCTGAACCTCAAGTCCGACGGAATGTTCAAGGCGCTTTCTAACGAAGGCCGCACCGATTCCCGCGAAGGCGCTTGGGACGTGTTCGGGGATGTCCTCGTGCTCCAGGTCCAGGGCTGCGTGGATGTCGCTTGCCTTTCGATTGTCGGCACCGTTTCTGACTTCGATGCGGCGAAGGGATTCTCCTTCAAGCATACGGCTTCGTATGCGGACGACGGGAAGACCCACCCGGGTGAACTGCCGTACGCCTGGAAGGCTCCGCAGTACGAATAGCGCAGCGGTAAGGCTTTGAATTTTGCCCCGGCGTAAATGATGTGAACCCCGAAAGTTGGACACAACTTTCGGGATTTTCATATATGAAATACACAAAAGAAGAATGGGATAAAGTCCTTGAACTCTATCAAAAAGGGAATGGATCCATCCTCATCTCAAAGATTACAGGCATAAACGA